>Ga0209208_10000104_pt1 | contig 84819 bp, 61 predicted proteins | sample S1TSphfallax_3_FD_187694 | JGI IMG/M metagenome (GOLD analysis project Ga0209208, IMG submission 187694) | Host-associated microbial communities from peat moss isolated from Minnesota, USA - S1T2_Fd - Sphagnum fallax MG (SPAdes) (version 2) | ecosystem: Host-associated > Plants > Peat moss >... | reverse complement strand
CCAGTAACCCTTTCACTAATTTGCGAACTAACGCACATCGCAACTTGTGATACATCCACCACCGGAAAGTTTTGTAAAAATTTGTGATGAGGTTTGCGATACATATTCAAACACAAAATGCGAGGTGTCGAATAACGCAAGCTTGCGATTTCTTGTGACTCTCAAAGTTTTTAGCAATATGTTTTGTATTGTAAAATGTGCGATGTTTTGAGTATGATTAAACGTTGCGAAGTGTGGAATATCACTAGGGTGGACGGAGACTGAGCAGGTCGTAAAGTTTTCTTTGTGGTATATGTCGCAAAAGTGTTGCGATGATTGTAAAGTACATTATAAATTAGCGATGGGTGGTGCACCACAAGGTGCGATGTGTGTCGCATCGCAAATATGGCAGGTTGTTTTTGCTTCGCAAACCCTTCAGGTTTTTTGTTTGGCCTTTCGCAAAAAGGCACAATATGTAGTAGTGACCATGTCCATTTGAATCAATTTAAAAAATCTTGTATGGACTTAAAGGGAATGTAATTTCTACCATTATCGAACCATTTTATCATGCATTCACCCATTTAAATAATTTCTTGGATTATTATTTTAAAAATTAATAAATAGGTAGGTAAGTAGGTAGGTGTTAGTTTAGCCTACCAAACCTAACTTCACCAAATTATTTTAGTATAACCTAGTTTCTTTGACCTTTTATGATGCACCCCCAAACTCTTTAAAGGACCTAAATGTGAGTCCTAAAGTGAAACAATGAAAAAAAAAGAAAATTGGGGCATGCTCTTTAACTCGCAACATTTCAAGGGTAGGAGGGCATGTTGGAGTTTCAAGATGGGAGTAGGATGAATTCACAAGCAAGGGTTCAAGATGAGATCAACCTGCACAACAAAAAAAAAAAGGTGGTTAATGTAAGTTGAATAAATGAAAGTGGTGCGACAAAAGTAGTAGAGACAATTTCAAACACAAGCTTTACATGGCTTGCAACCTTTGGGAGGAGGCACCACCCCCTCCCTATAATATACTTTGTGCCTTTCCATGAAGACTACATGCAAATGTCATTTTTTGTCAGAATTAGGACTTTTGTTGTTCCAAAACTTTGGACATTCATGTCTTTGTCAAATCAAGTTTTTTTTTAAGGGAGGGCAATATTTTATAGCCCTCAAAAAGATCTTTCCAATGGTGTATAACACGTTCCATTCAGACCTCATTTCACCCCTATTTCAAAATTTCCAATTTGACTCCCGCATTTTTCTTTTGATCATAATTCATACAAATCATATTTAAATGAACAATGCAAGGTCACTTTAAGCATCTAGGCTTCAAGAATTTTCTTATGGTGTCCTAGGGGCCCAATTTGGTGTTTGTTTGCTTTTCCAACCAAGGATCTGGACATTTGTAACTCTCGCATGAATGTAACTCTCAAAGTGAGAGTGCACTTGGGAGTCATTGGGTTTCATCCCTTGCACTTTCCCCCATTTGTGAGAATGTGTTTCACACCTAAACACACTTTCTTGGCCTCATGGGCCTTTGCATTCCATATTTAGTTTCGAACCCAATGTTAGGGTTACAACATTCTAAGCATGCACATAGGTTGCAAGTATACAAACTTGAACCCCAAACTTTCGTAATGATAAACCAAGTACTTTTCAATGGATTACACCATCAAAGGCGTTCACTTTTTTTCAAGTTTTTTTATTTCACATAACTAAACATAATGGTTAAACCTAGGTGGCTAAATCAAGTGGTTAAATTTAATGTTTAATGTAATGGCTAAACATTGGTTAAACCTAGGTGACAACTAATGGTTAAAATTGAGTTAAACATAATGGCTAATCAATTGGTTAAACCTAGTGATTAAACTTAGTGCCTTAATGTAGTTGTTAAACATTGGTTAAACATAATGATTAAATTTAATGGCTAAACATAGTGGTTAAACTTTGGTTAAACCTAGTGGTTAAATTAAATAGTTAAACATAATGAAATTTTTTTGGCTAAACTTAGTGGCTAAACACAATGGCTAGATTTAATGGCTAATTATAATGGTTAAATATAGTTGATAAACTTCATGGTTAAAAATTGGCTAAATATAATGGTTAAATTTAATAACTAAACATAATGATTAAGCTTTTGTTAAACTTAATGGCAAAACATAGTGGCTAAACTTAGTTGATAAATTGAATATTTAAACTTCATGGCTAAACTTAATAGGTAAATATAGTGATTAAACATAGTGGTTAAACCTAGTTGATAAATTGAGTATTTAAACTTCATGGTTAAACTTAATGGCTAAATCTAATAATTAAACATAATGATTAAACTTGGTTAAATCTAGTGGTTAAACACATTGGTTAAATCACTTGTTGATAGATGTAATGATTAAACTTCATGGCTAAACTTGGCTAAATTTAATGGTTAAGAATAATGATTAAATCTTGGTTAAACATAAGTTATACCTAGTGTTTAAATTTAATGGTGGAATTTAAATTAAACTTAGTGTCAAATCTAGTGGTTAAGTATAATGGTTAAACCTAATAACTAAATTTTACCTAAACTTTGTGTAAACTTAATGGTTAAACTTAATGGCTAAACCTAATGGCTACACTTAATAACTACATTTAGTGGCTATATTTAGGTAGGTGGGTGGGTATTTAAATAGGTAGGTTGTATGAAGGTGAAAAATATAGGTAGGTATGTAAGTTGATAAGTGAGAAGGTATAGATAGATAGGTGTGTTGGTAGGTAGGTAACTAATAGGTAGGTGGTTGGGTGGGTGATAGGTAGGTAAGTAATTAATTAAATAAATAGGTGGTTGAATATGTAGGAGGTAAATACATAGGGTACTAAACCATGTTACAATCTAACAAAGATCATTGGCCATCTTGATTAAATGTTTAATTTGATTAAATACCATTAGTCATTTTGACTAAAAATCATTACCACCTTGATTAAATGTTTAACTTGATTAAAAACCATTGGCCATTTTGATTAAGGTTGTACAACTTGATTATATGTATTTAATAAAGTAAACTATTATAATCAAGTTGATTAATCAAAAAATACATGTGTCATTCAAGCCCTAGGTCTTTAGTCAAAATGTACATGTCCATAGTAAAAAATGACAAATTAGTCAACTTGAACCCTTTAAAAAATCATGAATTGTAATAATGATGGTTTGGATGAGTTCCTTTCCACTTGGCCTAATTTGGGTGGAAGTGCATAGTGGTTTAAGGACATGTTTTTTGGTAGTATAATGTCCATTTGGTAACATGTAATTCTTACATTATTTTTTTGGGTGTTTCATCTATGTTCACATTACCAAGATTATGATGGTAATAGGAATCTAGATACACCTTGTTTTCTATAACAATTTTAGGTTCATTGTGAAACCTTTTTAGAACAATGGATCCTAGTCGATTTATAACAAACTATTTATGCAATGGTAGTTTGTCAATTGGCTCTATAATTTTTGTATTAGATAGAAATGTATTCAAAGGTATTGAACTTTCAGGTAAGTTAATTGTGCCTATAGAGAACAATTATGGTTTAGTTACAAACATAACATTTTCTTCCTCATCCGTTATGCCATTTTGAAAATCATAACACAATAATACATCACGTCATTTTACATCACTACCCAAATATTTATCATTGCAATGGTTTTGACTCTTCCATTTCCTTGTATTGTGACCATATTATTACTTGAGTCATGTGCTATGTTTGCATCTTGTAACCATGGTCTACCTAACAACATGGAATACCTAAAATCAACTACATAATGTAATCTAATGAAATTGCAAGTAAAGAATACATGAGCAAATATCTGCAAATCCCAGATCAACCTATTGGTTTTGTAGTGGTTTAGGTTTAGGGCACTTTTGCCACTTGGAGAAAAAGAAGAAGGGACTGCATCAGTCCAAAGGATTTTTTTGTAAAAAACAGCCCAAAGATGCCATTTTTCCAGTTTTAAAAGAGTGGAACTTGCCATATTTAGAGCACAGGTAAAGAATATCTCGCCAGTATATAGTGAAGTTTGAAAAAAATTCTACTTTTGTCTTTGACCTCTAGCCAAATTTGGCTAAGTCCTCTTGTGAGGATCACCCATCCACCTACCCCACAAAAATTGAAAAAAAAAAAAACCTGCTTCCCTCACACTCTTCACGAGTATGTGTAAGATCCGTTCACATTTCTAACAAGGATATTCATGTATATAAGGTGCCCTCCAAATACATTAAGTAATTTCTCTGAGTGCTTTATGACTAATAAACGTCATTTATTTAGTTTTCAAGTATTGCCATGCATGAAGATGATGCCATGACGAGGTGGGATTAGGTACAGGAATGGATAAATCATCCACTGATCATTCAATTCTGAATGGCATTCTTCATAGTAGTTTTAGGATGCCTCTGAGGTGCTTCTCTTTTCACTTGTATTGGGTGTATCAAGAGCTTAGCGTTTTGATCCATGTGGTGAATGTATAGTAGTCTGAGCAAGTCAGATACTTTGATTTTATGAGCTGGTTACTGGTTTACAGGAATGAACATGAAAAGATGTTCACATCATACACTATCAGAGTACAAACTTTCAGTTCCTTTGCTCAAACATTTTTGTATGACCTGTCTGCTGGGAATTTGATTGGGATGTGCATGACCAACCAAGCCCCAAAACTGCGTGACCTAATTTATGTGAATGGTCTCATAACTTCTGATCTGAAAATGTAACTGGGTGCAGGGGAACACAACACCTGGGACTCCAGTCAATGAAGCATTTGCTACAGATGCAACATGCATTTCCTGGATTCAATTCACTGCTCTGCTTAAACATCTCAAGGGTTTTCTGCCTAATAAATTTCATGCCATTCATGTTGGTCAGTTGTTCAACATGTATTCAAGGGAGGTTGATATATGAAGACCATTTGATTTTCTTATGCCCAACTTGACACATTAGCATTATTTCTCAAACTTCATCAAAAAGGCTCTTTAAATGTTATGACCTTTTCCGATGTTTCCATTTGACTGTTCCTTTTTGTCTTAAATTTATATTGTTGATTCTTTGATTTTGAAGTATCCAAGAAAGCCATCAATAAGTAGTGCAAATGTAAGACAACAGGATAAAACGTTCCTACCAAACCATATCTATGAGATTGCAGAGAGAACACAAAATTAACACTTTGAAAGTAAATGTTCTATCAATTCCAGCCAAATGGAAACCAGTACAAGAAGAATGAGTGCAGTCTCAAACCTTAAGAGTGTCACACTATCTCCTTCATCATGGATAGCAGTTACTAGCAGCTGCAACTCCTCACTGACTTCATCAGTTCCCAATCCTGGGTGCATTCCTATTATTACATCCATAATGTGCCAATAAGAATGTAATCTTTTGGGAAACAACTATTCAAAAGTTCTGCATCATGAATTTCTACCCCTACCAGGATAAGCAAAGTGACAAGAGACTGGATGCTGTTTCCTTCTGTGAGCAATGTTTCAGGGAACATCAGCTATAAAATTGCAAGAGACATTTGCAACTTCACCCATCTCAATTCTCATCTGCAAGCAATGCCTAACCAGGAGTGAACACATTTTTTAGAGCCTTCGAACCATCATGTGAACTATGGAGTACATTATGAAGAAAAGAGCTCAGCAACCCAGGGCCCAAATGGTGTTCAGAACCTGGACTGCAGACCCAACAACATAAAACAACAAGCCATTAGGTGAAAAAAACGAGATGAATCATTTTGAACTGGAGTGGAAACCCCCTTGCTACTGACTTGCTCTCATTGAAGACAATAAGATTTATCAGCTATCCAAACTCTAAAAAGAAAAAAGGTCCTGGTACACAAATCTCTGATGCACAACACCCTCATTCTGCTTCACATCTCAACATTTTGGCCATTTCACAACAACAAGAATCACCAGAACTCACAGGATATGGCAATGTGTTGAGAACAGATATCTTCCAAAAGAGAATTGCCATCAATGGATTACTAAAAAGAAGGACCATGTGCAATAAATCAAGCATCCAGTTTGCCACAGCATCCTCACCCATCCCAACAGTTGTTGTAATCAAGACTTTCTTGCAACATCAAGCATGCAAATCTCAGCCTCTCTTCCCGTTATACACTATTAACAGCAACATCTAGAACAGCAGCCCCACAAACAACTCCTCACAAGCTAACAACTTAACAAAGACTGTGGAGCTGGTTCACTGTGGTATGAACATTGGGACCTGATCCCCACACAAAAAGCCTAAACAAGCTCTCAGTAGCGATTTTAATCTACCTGTACACACATCTATGACAACTCAGCTACCTGGCCTGCACCTGATCCCAATCTGTATATCTCTGTTTGAGCACAGCAGCAGTGTTTTACAATCTTCATTCAGCACCTAAAACCCCCTGTTGTAATGTACGACAAGTACTTCAGATGCTGAAAACTATGCTGCCTCAGACTCTAATGAATCTAAGGAGGATATGGATGTTCTTTCAGTACTCTTTTGGAAGCAAGCATCACAGATATAATCTATAATATTTAATATTTTTCAGTGTGTAAGAAGTTTTGAGTGACTCCTCAGGACATTTTATCACATGGGTAGAAAGCCTTTTTGCAGGTGCAGATGGTCAAAACTTGCAGTTAGGCATCCTCCTGCAAGTGGCTTTGAACCTCATTCTGGCTATCCAATGGCATATATTGTGCCATGATTGCTCTGATCTCAGAATCCATGTATGACTGCCATCACCCACAGAAGGAAAACATCAGATCGGCTCAGAGAAATTTAAATATTCTGAGACCTATAATTCATGGATAATGCATGAAATGATGGCAGCATCGATAAAATTGTACCCGGAGCCTGTATTTGTAGATGACATAGCCACCAACTAGAAGCACCACCATGCTCAGCAATACTATGAATGAAACAGCCCACCCAACTTTGGACCCACCCAACTTCTTACCTGCACACACCCAGATACAAAGTATTATGACTGCCCAAGACTAAAAGACTCTCATCTACACATATACTTGTGTAAAATCCTCACACAACAATAGCACTCTGGAAGAATTAAAGGGAATATAAGACTCACTGATGCAAATGTCATGTTCGTGAATATAGAGAAGGCCACTGGAGCACTGGCAATCATAACTACCCCATGTGTTTTTGCACTGACATTCTGGACATTGACATCTTGTCTTTTCAGTGCACTCATTAATATCTGCACCAAAAAGCACAAGACTACAGTCACCCACTTTGGTCCAGTGAACCAAATTGAACAGAACTCGAGGAACCAAGCTAGCTGCATACCATGCCTTCAACCAAGAACAGAAGTCAATATTATGTGAACACTTCTGTAGCAATTGTAAAAGTGAACTTTGTTTGTGATGAATCTTGATGCCATTCACCAAAGGAAAAAAATAGATTGAAGAAGCTTATCATTGCACCTGGAAACTTGGGACACTCAGGAGTCATTCCTCCTCAACAAGTCACAGTTAGGGTTCAGGGTATTCTAATCAAGTGATAAGCCTAAAGACATCAGCCTCAATGATCAAATGGCAAGAGAAACAAATTGACATGTAGGTACATACCAGCACATCCAGAGTCATCATCCAACCCATCACCCGTGAAGCCCTCGGGGCATTTGCATCCATTAGAGGAATCCTAAGTACAATAAGGACACCAAAACAACCCAGGAATTTAGTATGTCATGCACCTTGCATGACCATTATGCTCCAAATTCATGACACTAGCAGGGTAATGATTTTTAGAGGACAAACTGCTTACAGCCAGGTTGAAAAGGTGTAAAACCAAGACATCATGAATCTCCTTACAACCCTCAACCACTGACTGGAATGTATGTGTGTTTAGCGAGAAGGTAGGATCATCGTTCTTCCGAAACCTAACTTTAAGTCCAACACCCTATCAAACATTGGATACATAAAGAGAAATGGTGCCTGTATAAGGCAACTAAGGTACCTGATTTGGATATATCCATCAGAATTCAGTATGTGCAATTTTGAGCTCACAACATCACTGTACAATTTCCAGATGAAAACCTGGGAGGGGAAAGTGGGTGACTACCTGGCAAGCAGAATATCTCTGACCTCCTTGAGTTTTTTCCCAGCATCCACCATTTTCAATTTTGCAATGTCCTGGTCCATTTGCTGTTCCCATATTTGTGTGTCAGAGAAATCAAACTTTTGTTGATCAGTTGAAAGCTACGCACTTGTGAAAGTTAACTAAAGGGAGGATCAATGGGATCAGGTAAAAGTTCAGCAGTACCTTGACATAGACTATATCCATCACCATGAAATTGCACACCTTCCACCAGTGGGCACTCACATACACGGCCACGGAATGTGTCCTGTTCAACAAAAGATAATCCACCATCAAGAAACAAGTAATATTGCTGTAGGTGGATGTCATTGAATCGCATTTCTTGGGAGCAACAGAAATGAGATGCACTAACTATTGAGCTTCACAAGTCAGAAAGATATTCACTAACAAGGGAAGTGTCAGACAATATGGGAAACAAACAATGACAAAACCTAGAGTCTTGTCCATGCCTTGTCATGTGACTTGCAGTGACTCTGTGGTAATTCAGAATCCCCCAGACTCAGGGACTTATTGAGTTCAAGTCCTGCAACCACTACTCTTAAAATGACTCCACATTTGTTGCATCTGACTGCAGCAACCATATGACCAAATTCTATCCTCCCTATTTTGTAGCAGCAACTGTTGTAACTTGTGCTGCAGAAAGTTGGGACAGATGAGAGAAGATGTCACTGTACCTTGCATGCTGTAACATTACCCTTTGCCCAGCATCCACCATTGTTGGTCAGGCATTCGTCTGTCTCAACAGCTGCAAAAATTCCAGTAAAATTTGTCTTATCAAAACACCCAACATTCCAACAGTTCGATTAATGGCAGGGCACGAGTGGATAAGTACAAAGGACAGAAGAAAACTCCCAATATCAAAATGTTGGAAAAAAAAAAACCACTTTCATTTTGTTATACATAACAGTGTAAATCAAGTACCAGCTGTGTACTTGACATCATGAGGTTCATATAGATGAGAGCTTTGCATGGAAGGTAAGATCTCAGAGGAAAGTTTGAATTACTTTCACTTAAACACACTGGTGGGTCTGTTGTTTCCTTGAAACCAGAACAGATAGCCTTTGTAACTGCTGCCTTGTCCAGCTTGCCTACAATACCATAATACCATACCACACAGAACAAGATTGTTACAATATGCTTGTCTGGCAACATCAGGATATGTGATGTTAGGTTTGGCTGCATCATTTCAAATAGGTTAAACTATGAGAATGACAAACTTTCTTGGTTCATTGCCAGATACATGCATTGCATTTGTCATCACAATGTCCAGTATACAAGTGCTCAAATCACACCCACCTCGGTACTGCCGTTGGTTGATGACAATTGTTGGCAAAATGGTGACATCACCACGATCACCTTTCCCAACCTGGCACAAAACCATGGACTTGTCAATGCCCTAACAATAATAAACATCAAACAAGGATTCTTCACCACTATAAACTGAATTACTTTGGTCAAGGCTGATGAAGATGACAGAGTGAACAGATAAGGCTAGCTGATATGTCTTAGAAGATCATGGACATCAGAAGGGAGTTGACAGAGAATCTACAGTTGAGAAACAGATTATACTGCATTCTGGTTGAAGGATGACAGCTCAATGAACATAAAGCAAGGCAGACAGGACTTGCAGCACAATGTAAAAATTGTCATGCCTGCTCTTTGAGAGTTGTCACTTCCACAACATTCTTCTGTCACTGGGACAAATGCATTGTCATAATGATGTTGGAAATGTTGTGGTGGTTTGAGCACTTTCTTTTTATTACTACACAGAGTTTCCACGTGTACAGTATTTTCATTGAAGAAAGCCAACAAACCTGAGCCTCTTGTTCTCCTTGTAGAATTGGATTTTCTTTATCAGCTTCCAGATCCCCCATACAGTCACGGACATCAGAAGGGTCTAATGCTGCAATCCAACACCAAACCTCATACTCAAAAAAATTAGCTTTCTTAGCAGTCCAAATCCAATTCCAAACACAAAATGAGATGACAAGACCTTAAGAAAAAGGGGCATTTTACTCTCCACAACTATTCACTGGAGCATGTCCTAGTGGATGTAAAGGACAGGACATACAGTATCTCACTTGAAAACCCATGTATGTATCACAAAAGGAAGAGCCTTACATAAAGAGGTTATAACTTGTTCAGCACAAGTTGGCCCATATTTCTTTTCTTTCATTGGGCAACGAATCTGGAAATCAGTGACATAATCCCACCATACCCATGGCCTCTCCTTCTTTGTGGCAACCCTAAAGACACAGAGCTGACGCAAATTCTCTGTCACAACTTGCTTCCCATCATACCCAATGTCAAAATTTTGCTCAGGGTCAGGAGCACAGTAGCGGCCATTATTAATGCACTGTGCTTTACACTGCTTGCTCTCAATAAAAGCCCTTGGGCAATACCATGTTATGTAATGTGGAGTGAAAAGAGTGTAGTGGCCTTGTTCCAAAATCTGAGCAACGCCCTTGAACCTTTTTACAAAGTCAATTTGGACATTGCATCTAGGACCACATTCATCATTGCTGTTGGTCCAAAATTCGTATTCCACACGCTCATCTGGATGTGGGAGCGATTCCCGCCAATCAAGGTTCATGTTGACCAATTCCTTGTGCTCAAGAGCGTCCTTCACCTTGTCAGCAAAGTCTTTGGTGATCAGAGCAGAAGGAATGGTGATATTCTCAACATACTTTGCTGCACTCGCATCATCCTCAGGGGAATCCATGGTGAGGAGACTCTCTTTCCTGTCGTCTGCAACTAACACTGCTGCTGCACCTGCCTGCTGTGCATTATACACCTTCATCGCAAAGTAACAATCTGCCAACAAAAGACTCAAAAACAGTGAATTCTTGTGGATTCTGAAAGTCTAAGATGAATTTGAACAGTAACAGAAAGGGATTGTCAAAGAAACGAACCTCCACGATCCACAAGAGCGATGACTGGGAGACGGCCGCTGCTCTCGCTGGGTTTAAAGGGTTTATCTTGAAAAGCCTCACAAGCTTTTGGTTGATCTTTCGAGTAAACCACTGTGCCTGCCAAGGTGCCACCATACTGCGGCACCCCAAAATTTCCAATAGCGCTTTCATACTTTCCTTGTAAAGAAGCCGGAGAGGTCACCCTGAGGCTGTTCTCTTCCACACGAAAATCTCCCCACGCCGACGATACTGCCATCGCAAACATAAGCGCCAGAATTTGGAACCTTGCCATTATTTGCCCTTGCATGTGCGGATTTCCCACCAATTAGAAACGCACCTGGATCCTTGCAAAAAAGGCCTTTTGAATCCAGTCCGCTATCAGGCTCCTTCGTCTTTCAACTCTCAAAAACAACGACAACAAACTATTGAATTTGGTTCCTCCGCTCCGGATTTTTTTTCACAAACACGGTTCTCGTATAGCTTGATGCAAACCGATTTTATTTTGGGGTGGCCAAAAAAAAAAAACACTTCGATCTGCAAACCGACAAACTAAAAAAAAAAGTGTCAAAAGAAAGAAGCTCCCACAAACGATATACAAAACGACCACAAACAATTCCACAGTTTGGTGATACAAAAGTCATGAATTTTGCTAAACGTATTGAGTACTAAGTTAGATTCAAAAAACCTCCAACCACAATCACTTCGTTCCGCGTTCTTTGCAACTCCGTGTCGGTCTCCTTCTTCGCAAGCCGATAACAAAGAGCTCCTTCTTCGCATGTCTCCGCCCCCTCTCCCCCCCCCCCCGCCCCCTCCCCCACCACCCCTTTTCCCTTTCCGAAAAACAAAGCACTTTTGATACTTTTGTTCCTTACCCAGAAAGCAACTTGTCAACACTCTATGCTCTTCTACATGCTACTTTGTTAGCAACCCTCAAGCTCCGGCACCATTTCAGCAATAAAAATAATTTCATAAAAGTTGGGAATCCGAAAGTTTGGAAATTTTCCAGTTTTTGATGAACACGTTGAGACTTGAGAATCTAACCCCTCAGCCTATCCACCATCCACCCCCAAACCCCTGCCCCACCTCCCCCCAATCAAAGACTTTGGAACCTCATGACAGAAGTTGAGACGTGAAGGTCAAATCCCAAAGTTGAAAAATGGGGAGCTTGGAAATGGTGGCGAATTGAGTAACATGAAAGAGTCATTAATGATTTTGGACCTAAAAGTCAAATACCTGTGTCCGTAGAATTTCGAAAGCATGGACTTGGTTGTTGGGGGGCGGCGGACTTCGAGGGGGTTGAAGGGGCTTCGATGAACTACAGGCTACACTAGTACTTCCTACTTGCCATGATAAAAACCAGTGTTGGGCGGTTCTCAAGTTCTCTTTGAGAACCAACCGGCGTCACCAAAGGTGATAGCGGTTTTGAGAATTGGATAGGTGGTTCTGATTTGGGTGAGAATCTGGACCCAATGAGAATGGGGCATCAAATTTTTTTGGGAGAACCGGGTCGGTTCTATGAGAGGACCAAAACCCGGTTCTCATGGTAGTTGTTAGATTAGGGTTTGTAGTAGGTAGATTAGGTTAGTTCAAGATTTAGGTTAGTAGTTAGATTATGTTAGTTTGTAGGGGGTGGTGCCCATTCTATAAAAACCCTCCCTTTTGAGGTTTATCATTGTTAATCAAGTTTTGTGTTGATTCTTTGCTTTGCTTTTTGTGTTGTTCCTTTGTGTTGCAAGTGTTACCAATTCGTCACGTTGTTGCTAGTGTTGTTAATTTGTTGTATATTTTTTTATTGTTACCGGTGCTATTAGTTTGTCACATTGTTTCTATTGTTGTTGGTTTGTTATATTGTTTTTGTTGCTGTTTATTTATCACATTGTTCTTGTTGCTACTAATTTGTTGTGTTTTTGATTTATTGTAATGCTTTTATTGTTGTTAGCTTGTCACATTGTTGGTTCATTGCATTACTTTTATTGTTATTGGTTCATCACGTTGCTTCTGTTGTTATTGGTTGTCATATTTTGTTTTTTTCATTTTGTTGGTTCATCACGTTGTTTTTTGTTGTTATTGGTGCATTCATTATGAATTTGTTGTGTTGTTTTTACTATTGTTAGCATGTCACATTGTTGGTTTGTCATGTTGTTTCTGCTACTATTGGTGTGTTACGTTGTTGGTCTATCACGAAGGCCAATGTTATGGAGTTCATTTATATGAATGTATATTTATGATTTGTAATGAATTTGTATTTTATTTTTAATTTAGTTATAGATGACTTTTAATTAAGTACTAATTCATTTTTATTTCATTTTCAATTCATTTCTAGTTCACTTTTAATTCATTTTTTATTGTGTTTTAATCCACTTTTAATTGGGTACACATGGGCCACACATTGATGAACATGGACAAATGCAAGTTAAAAAGTTAAGTGTTCAATATGTATAAATAGAGGTAGAATTCCCCATTACTTTCAATTTGTTCAAGATTAGTTTTGAGTACGTTTTTTTACATTAATTTTGTTTTATTTTTGTTTCTTCCTTGCAATAAAGTCTTGTTGGATTCTTATTTAACATGTGTTTATGTTCTTGTTCTTGTTTTCTTATTTTATAATTTTAATTTGGAACTATGCTTGCATTTTTGTTTTGGTTAGGTAATCCTGTAGACTTAGTTATTTTCATGCCCATAACATGGTCCTATTGTTAGTTTGTTGCGTTGTTGGTGCAACTAATATGTTGCATAGTTAGTGTTGTTGTTGGTTTGTCATGTTGTTAGTTCCTAGGTACCCACATGAACCCCCCTTCTTGTTGTTCATTTATGTTGTTCCTTTGCATTGTTGGTTGATATTCTTATGTTTTGATGATGTATTACCCTTGTCGTCATTGCCTTGTAGGTGGCAAGTAGTGATCCCTTGTGATGGTTTATGCCTCTCACTACTAGGTATTCACCATTGCCATTTACCCCATGTTTGGTGTTATTATTGGTTCATCCCATTGCTAATGTTGCTATTGATTTGTTGTGTTGCTCATGCCATGGTGAAGTACTACCCCTTTCCATTGCCTTGTGCAAGTGGCAAAATATCTCTATAATTGAAAGGAAAATGAAAAAAAAATTTAACATTTGCATATGCTTGCAATTTTTTTTGAAGAACTTCAATTTTTTGAATAAGTTGTAATTCTTTTTGTAAATGCTTGCATTTGAAGTTCTTTGCATGGTTGGTTTTTTCCCATCTTTGACCTACATTCTTTTATGAAAATTGCAAATGGTTCAATCTTTTGAAAATGAAAATATGATAAGTGAAAATACATGTGAAGTGTTTATGAATGATGGAATGGAAAAAGAATATGAAATAAACCTCAATCTTCAAATTGAAAGCAACCACAACCCAAAAAATGAAAAAAAATATTGCATGCTTGAAAAATAATGTGGAAGTCACATGGTATAAATTTTTTATGTTAGGTTTTTTGTCTAAAAAGGATGTTGATGTGAATGCCCACAAACTATGAAATGTAATTTTTGTTATAGTAGTTTAATTTTGTTTTGTAACTTGAAACCCAAGCAAGAAAAGGTCTAATAATGTATAATATAATAAATGGAATAACAACATTGAAAAAAATGTGAATGCAAACCATTCTATTATTGTAAAAATGTTTGAAGAAGAAGTAAGTAGTCCATTGAAAGGATAAGTGGAGAGACAACTTGTAAAAAAAAGATCAAAACCATTTAACAGTGCAATTATCAAATTTTTATTACCAAAAAACTTTTCCAAAAACACATATGTAATAAAATATGTTTCTTGAGGACATGGGCTTATTGATTGTTAAAAATCGTCTACCCATGCAAATTGTTGAAAGTCTGTGAATGGAGCACCTATGTTTGCATTTGTGTCCAAAATTAATTTTTCTTTTCAAAAAGTAGTTTCCACAAGAGATGTTCCTTAGGTTGGTAGAAAAAACAAAACAATTTTATGTATTACCAACTTTGGTGGAATGTAATCATGTAATAATGAATTTTGATCTTTGGATGTCAAAAGGAACACATGACATATTTTCCCTTGTTATTAACTTGTTAGAAGTTTATTCATAACCAAAACTTGTAACATTTCATCTTTTTGAAACTACAAATATTTCTAGGAAGATTTTGGTCAAAAAGTTACTTGAGTTATTAAAAATATATAATTTGAAAAAAAAGTTATTGCTTATGTGAAAGATGAAAGGTCTAATTTGAACAAAATGACTTTTGCATTAAAAATGTGGTAATTGGTGACATTTTGGGTTTGGAGGAAAGTTATAAAGGCATTTGCTTTGGGCATGCATTTTTCAAGGCTTGTCAATATGCTACAACATATGAAATTTTTGGTAAAAATTTGACATATGTTTCTATTAAGATTGGACAAGGAGATATACAAAAATGTAAAACTTGATTTTAAAAATCTTGGAAAGGTTAACAATAATGGACCAAAGCATGTGTTGAATACACCAATGAAGACAAGGTAACTTCTTTATCCAATGTATTGTTGCAATGATATATGTATATCTATTGTAGTTTTAATAATAAGTTTCAATTAGTAGGAAGTTTGAACAAATTGTTTTATCTTTTGTAGATTTGTAAGCAAAATTATCCTTTTTCAAGAGGCATTGCAATTTCAAAAAGTAATTGTTCTTTGTTATAATAGGCAAATTGTTTTTAGGATGATTATGCAAATGCTTCCTCCTTTGACATGGCATATTTCCCAAATCATTATTGATGTCCTTTCCCTTATTGTGTTTGCTTATTTAAAGGTCATTGGCTATTAAGTGATGCTTTAAATTTTATTATCTCCATTTGTTTCAAATTGAGAGAAAAAACTGAACTTTCAGGTTCTTTTGATAATTTTATGGAAGAGGAATGTTGTTGTTCTTGAGTTACGTTTTTTGGCCTTTAATATCATAAAAAGAATTTGTGGTGTTTTAGATTATTTTCTCTTTTCTTGAAAAAATATGAAGAAAAAAATGCTCATTGTATGTTTTTTTAATGTTGGATCCTAAGTTCAAAAACTTACATTTAGTGTCTTCATTTATTGGCCATTGTTGAAGAATATGATAGAAAGACCTTATATCCAATGTTGTTAAAGTGCTACCATCATTTGCACCCCTTATTTGAAAATCCCATTGTTGACCCATGTGTTGATGAAAATTACACTTTAGACATTTTTGAAATGATAGCAAACACAAATGAACCAATGAAGGATTTTATTAAGAAGAAACTTATGATTTTCAGGAGGTTTCAAGTGAATGTGAAAAATACAAAAGTCATTTTTGATGGTGGAAGAAGCATGAATTTATGTTTCCTACTATTGGGTTCTTTCCCCATCAACTTTTAAGCATTGTCGGTTCACAAATTAATATTAATTTTTTTTTTCTTTGGCATGAATACTTATTAATTTTAAGAAATGTTGTTTGTGATCAAATATTTTATATAAATTATTTTTTGTGAACAAAATTGACCTAATGACCTTAGGATTGGTTGTAAACCCTTTTCTAATTTAGTGGAGCTCATTAAAGCTAATGCAAAGTTAGAGGAGGAGTTAGAAGAATTGAAGGAACATTTGAAAGGGATGAGATTTTGGAAATATAATTTATTATAAAAAAATTGGGCAACATCTTAAAGCAAATCTTTAGACAATTTTAAAAATTTCCAATTATTTCTTAATTGAATTAAAAAAAAAAGAATATAAATTTGACATCAGAATTGTGAAAACCAGATATGAAAACCATTTGTTATCACATTTGTGAAAACCATACTGTTCAAGAACTGGCTTGATTAATTTATTTTGAAAATTTGATACCTTGATTGGTTATTTGTAAATTTCATTTTTTTCCCTAAAGAACTGGGTTGATTTTCTCAGATGTTGGGAAGAACCAGAACCAACTGTTCTCATAAAAGGGGAGAGAACCACCCAACAGGGATAAAAGAAACTCCAATTTGTCTTAGTCCCAATATTTAGGAAGGTTGTTTGTTTGTTTGTTTGTCATCTTGAGATGTCCCAAATGGTGGGTGCCTCTTGCCCTGCTCTTTGTATCATTGGAAAGCCCTCAGTCAGCAAGGGTGCACCCAGGCAGTTTGATAACAATCAGACTTACATTGCAAGAGTTATTATATATTGAACAGTTTCTTCATTGAAATTTTAATAAAATGAAAAGTAAATCTTTTTGGGGGGAAGATCTTGGTATTGCTAAAAGCCCTTGATGAGTGCAATTGCAAGGAGAAAATTTCATAATTTTTTATCTAAGATGGGATAAATGTTGATTCTTTTAAAAAAATTTGTCATGGGAAATTAAATCTTTTTTAAACAATTGAACCCTACCATCAGGTTTGTTGGAGCAATTAGATAATCATGTTCACACTTGGGACAATGGCAAAGGCCACTCTAGGTGTGTTGAGAAAGAGAAACTTGTTCCCAAAGGAATTAATGTGAAACTTTTGCTGGGGTGAATATATGCAGTATAGGTAGTAGCAACACAATTGTTTTCTATATTCCACAGTTTGGGAATAGTGGTCCACATGTTCTTTATTGTCACTTGTGACAATTCTGATTGAACATGGGTAGATAGATTCTTCTTCCCTTTTGCGAGCGAATTTGGACGCTGACTGACAGGTTTGAGAGACGAAAGAATTCGTTTTTCTAAAAACAAGTTGGGGAAGGTTCCTTAAGAACTTAGCATTGTCACTGAAAACAGAATCTATCCAAAAAAGACTTGAAATGAGAGAGAAAGGGATTGTTGAAGTTGTCCATCCCATGTAACTCTAAAAAAGAACGTTGTTATTCATCCCATTTGATACAAACCAAAAAAAATTGAGTTTTTTGGTACTGTTCCAGCCTTACTCCTGTGATGAAACTAAGTACTCCACCATCATATTCAGCTCATGTTTTCAAAATGTTAAAAGCAATGGGCAATAAAACCTTTCACTAATTTCCATGTTAGTATTGCTTCCTATCAAGTTGGGCAGCTCACAAAAATTCATATAATGAGTAGATAGAAACCAGAAATTTTCATCAATGGCATGACAACTACAACCCATATATGTGAGATTTTGAGGCCATTGCTCCCAGCTAGGAGTACTGCAAAGGGCTGAACCAAATTGGTCCTTGCTAACATTTAAGCATTAACCTATGAAACAATTCATAATGGATAAGCATGAAGGGAATGAGGGAACAAAATGATAACAAATTATCATGACCTTGAAGTCAAAATAAAGAGCAATTTATGAAATACCACTCAATTGAACTTGCAAAAGCTGTGTGGAACAGTTAATATGAAAACTTCAAGCTTTTCATTTGTGCGCACATTATTGGTGCAGCATACACAATGTGTATATTACATTTGAGTAAGACAATAGCAAATGCAAAAGATGTGCACAAATAACAATCAAACACCCTGGAAATTAGGAATTTTGCCAATAAATATTTTTTATGTTCTTGACAAGTCCTTTAAGAGGATGGATTCAAGTAAATGAGAATTGAATATGAACAATGAGGCAAAAGAGTCCAAACAAATTTAAGATTATGCCTTCTGCCATTTACACAAAATTGGCTCATTTTGAAAAAAACCGCATTTCATTCAAAAGTTTAGGCTCTTAATGTCACATGTATATGTTTAAGAATGTTCCCTCTATACTAAATATAATCCATGGGTTTTCAGACATGTGCATTGTGGTTATGTAATTGAATATTAAATCAACAGGTTCAGAATCTGATCTATTTAAATATGGGATTTTTTCCAACATATAAAAAAATGATATTACATATATGCTGGAAACCCTTACAATACTTTATGGTAGCCTCTTAATATCAACCCATCCACATCATAGGATTGACCTTTGGAACAACAAAAGAACATCAATATAAACATTTTCTAAAGTATGTGGAGCAGAACGCTTATTCTTTGCTTGAGAATCAAAGGACAGCCAAGGAGATAAACCTTCCCAAGCATAGTACTCTTATTACTATTTTATTTGATATACCTTTTGATGTAGAACCTATGTCCATGAAAAAGGTCGGCAAGTTTTAAGTTACCTAGTAGGTATATCAAATAAAGGAAGACAATTGTAAATGTTCTTATGTAACATATAGTGTCGACTGAAGATTGTTTGCTGCTCACACCTTTCCCATAGAGTTGTGAACAGGTGGTTATGTTATCTCCTGTGGCAGACAAATGAGACTTGAAATTTTTGGTTAAAGGTCAATTCTCATTTCTCATTAATTTTTAAATTAAAATGAATTGTGTCTTCACCTTTATACAAATTTTTTATATGTAAAATGATTCTGAATATTAAATTTCATTTATGTAAATAATATTTCATAATATTTGGATATTTAAAAGAAAGTATGATTATGAAAATTTCAAATTGACACTATGTATAACATTGGATTAATCGAAAGCTTTTTTTTGCCCAACCATAGGGTTCTAATGCACATAGACTAGTGCGGCCTGTATTATTGGCCCAAGTGTGAACCCATTACAAAATAGGGAAACTCAACATGTGAACATTGTTTTGCAATGTATGTATCAATTTTTTGAACAGCCAAATATGAAAGGAAATCATGCTTGAATTGAATGGCAAGCTTTCAAGTGTTACCACGTTCTCAACTAAAATCAATATCTCCTACATTTTGAATTCAAATCTTACCAAATAAATTCCATTGAATCCTGCTTCATCAAGACTTTTCCAACAACACCAAAAGCACATTCCAATTCCTCTGAAAATTTCAGCTACTATTTAATTTAATTTTCATTGAAAAAATTATTCAATATTCAATAACTTTTGCACCACAAGTCCAAATGCCATGGAACCAAGCCCATGCACCCCTCCTCATCACGAGCTTTCCAAAGACACCAAGAACACGATCTGAACCATCCCAGTTCAGTGGATCTTATAACTACAAAACAAAACAAAACAAAACAAACTACCTTCCTTCATAAATAGATGTGGATAGTTGATATTGTAGTACCTTCACCATTTCGAAATAGTTTAGGCAAATATTTATTTATTTTTCACTTTTTCACTTCAACCCTCCAATCATAATTTTAAAAAATTCAGATGTAATAAAAATGAAAAAATAATAAATTCAACATACTATTACAAATAAATACCTATGTAATTAGGTTGGTACTAATAAATAGGTAGTTTAAACGCTGTTAAACTAGTCAGTTAGTCGACTATGATGATCAGGAGGTGCTCATGGACAAATGAACACATGAATAATAAATCTCGAAATTTTAAAATTAATTTTCTTGAAACTTTCAACAGGGCAACTTGCAAAGTTTTGAAATTTCGAATTATATTGTTATTATTTTAGTTATGGCCGAAACGGTAAAGGTACTACAATAAGCAATTTGAAAAATTCATAGACATTATCAGTAACTTTTTCCTTGACAATATCACGGCATAGTCCCTATTTCACCTTTTAAAAAGTACTTTTCTTTTTGTACAAATAATACATATATCACATGTATTGGCCTTTGTGGCACTTTTTCTTTCTTTGAAACATAATAAATGGCAGACCCAAACGGACAAGCCATCCACAACCGCCACAAGTCAAGCTCATTGGCAGAGTTGTCTTTGTGGCATTTTCTTTGCAATTTTAATTTTTTTTGAAACACAATGGGAAGGCCCAACTTGACCTGCAGCTCTATTGGGTTTGAAACCCTGGACCTTTATGAGGTCCCAGGGTCCCAGAATGGGCTATACCAGTGAGGCATCACCCCTAGAGTCTACATTAGCACATTCACCATCAACCACATCTGTGAAACTTTTACTTGTAGGAAAACGTGGCAAGCTACTAGATTATTCTTTTCTCGGGGTGTTGGGGAAAGTTTGTCCACCAAATGTGGATTGCTAGGCATGTAAAACCCATGAATAGATATGTAATTTTTTTGGGAGATAAGCACAGAAGATCCACTTGCGAAATTATGTAAAAAGCTAGCAAAAAGATGTCTCTACTTGACACCAATCACAACCATTTCAAACTCTGGTTGACACACAATCATTGCCAAATTTTCAAGTTGCTTGAAGACATTTCCCAAGTGTTCAATAACTAAATTTTTTCATGGTATGTAAACCCTTCACAGCTTTGGGTGCGAACTTAAACACAAGATGAATGACTCCAGTTGAATTTGAGCTCACAAGAATACTTCTTATTTTCATCATTAAATTTGTTTCACAGCAATACAATACCTACACTAATCAGTTGGATACATCCTTGAATAAATTCCAAAATCTTGTTAAAAACAAACTGTACTGAAGGGTCAATTTGGGTAAAGAAAAAGACCCTCATTGCAGGCTACACTCCATGCTCATTCAAGTAAAATTGTAGACAGCAAACAGATTGGGATAAGCAAGCAATCCCATAGTTCATCAAACAATAGCCCAAATGAAATTTCTTAGTCTTCCTGTCTTCTACAAACTTTCAACCCTATTCAGAAATAGTGAATATTAAGTTCAAACACTTGCAATTCACTGATTCCATGGATTTAAAATCTCAGTGCCTATGTGGCCATCCATACATGGCAATGCCTTTCTTCCACAATTGCTTCTTCCCTTCCTCCCATATCTGACATTGGGAACATCCATGACCCATACAAGATTCAGACCCTGCTGCCAATTCTGAGTTTTTTATGAAACCAGACCATAAATGACTCATCACCCAATTAAACAAGGTAGCAAAATGTCATTGGGAGAACAGAGCATACAATTGAGCCACTAAGCAGTCTCAGAGACATTGAAAATTTTCAACATCTATAGTAATCTCTACTTGAAGATCGAGTGAATTCTCATTCACATACCTTCATTTTCAGCTCCTTGGTGAATGAGGTGAACGACTTCTGTGCAACATGACAATACAACATGTACAGTTCTTTCCCATTCCCAGTTCAAACTCAAATCACTTGATTTGCTGACACTAAGTTTTGCATGATCAACTCTTTTGCATTTGATATTTGGATTATTTTGTTGGAGTGGACAGTTTCGTTCGTCAGCATGAAAGTTAGTACTAGGTTGCAGGAGGATTCTTTGCCGCAAAGGGATTGCGCCCAAATTGAACTATCATGGGCTTCCCTTTGAGCATATAGCCATGTGTCATCCCCTGCAAAATAGACAAATCCATCATAAATGCTCAGCCATTAACAAGAAACAGAACAGGAGCATCAGTACACGAAAGGACCTAAGAAGTTACTAAAGTGAACAATCTTAAGACAGCAAGATATAGATCCAGAGGAAAAAAGGCAAGTAGAAACCATAACCAGAAATGAGAAATTGTTAACTCAAAGCTTAACAAGATTTTCAGCACAAGGAAACAAGAAAGGGAGCAATGCATTTGGATGCCAGCAAGAAACTGCCTTCAACAGAAGACTGATACTGCCTATAAGAAAGAAAAAGTGCAAATGGAAACACATTTCATGCAAGAAATGCTTTAATCCTAGAACCTGAACACTAAACCTTAAATCCAGACTCCGGCTCCCTACAAGTGATAAACCCAAACCCCAAACATAATTTGAGTACATTTAGAGTAGGCTAACATCCATTTACCAAAGCATGTTCTGCAAGTTGTGTAGAAGGGAAGGTGACAAAGGCTTGGTCTCTCATACGCCCTTCCTGTGATGATCCCCACATTTCAATGATGTCTTTACATACTGACACAAGGTTCCAACTAAATCAGAATTTTTCTCAGAGCATGACTGATAAGAATATGCTAGAATTCAACTGTGATATATATTATCCAATGGCTTATATGCATTCCAGTGGGCCCATCTTAGTTCCGATAATGACAACTATTAAATGGGTTGCAAAGACCAAATAAACCTAAATCAACAACAAATTGCCATGTTCCTGAGCAAACAGCATAGCAATCAGACTGACACAAGGAAGAAGTGTCTACAAGTACGCATACCTGCATAAGCTTAATCGATAAAGTGGCTTTAGCATCCTCAAGAGATTCAAAAAAAGCACCTAGAAGTTTTAAAACATTCAAAGGAAAGCCATCCAAACTTCCAATATTACTTTGAGATATAAACAAGGCATCTGGGATTAGTATTCATGACAATTAAACAATATCTTTCATAAGAATAGAGAAATCTCCATTCTCACGATGAAGAAGAAACAGCAAGGTTAACACTTCCTCATGACAATTAAACAAAGACAACAAAATGTAGAAAAACTTTGTGCTAAATGATATTCCTCTCCTTTGATTCAAACAAGTGGGTAAGAACTTGGCAACTGACCATATACAAAGTGTAGATCCTCAAGGGTCACTTCCTTTGCCAAATTCTTGATGTACAGCACTTGGGTTGCATTGCCTGGTGTGTAATTCTACACAGAACATGGCCCCACCAATCAGAAAACACTGACTTAGCATCATTTTGTGAGGGAAAAGTTTATCACCTAGGACCACAAGAATTGGCAGGATTCCAGTCTGAAACAGTCTTACTAGAAAATGCAAACAACAGCACCAAAAATTCACATGCATAACATAATTTCATATCTCATGGATAGGCAGCATAGCATTCTGCACAAAGAGGACTTCATATGATATGACCAATGGCCGCCCATATAGATACAAGTTCATCCAGCCTAAATTGCAGGAAGCTGCTGTCAGTGTCTGTGGGTTTTTGTTCCTGTGGAAGGAAGAATCTTACTTTGAACATGGGAAGTGACAGAATGTCTGTAGGAGCAACTTTGCCAGCCTCAAGTTCTGCCAGGGTGGCAGCTCTGTTGGTAATGTCAACTTCCTCTATAGATGCATCCGCCACTGTCTCTACATCCTGTGAGTGCTTATCTGATCCTCCTCCACTGGCTGAACCTTTTGGTTTTATCTTTATCTGTGCATGGATTGAAATTCCAGCTCAAACTTAGATGACATTCTTTGGGCAAAATTTAAGTGTCTGACAATCAAGGTAACCAACTATGAGAACATGGACCCAATAACCAGACAACGCAGTCATTTGGATAGTATGCCCTACCGCTAGTAGACCAGTTATAATTTGGGTCAGTCAAGGGGCCCTTGTCAAAATCACTTGTTAGGCACACAAGCAGGAAGAAACCAACCACAGTGATAATGGAACCATTGAACAGAGGTGCAGCCAACCCAAATAAAGGTGTAAAAAGTTGCACTGAAAAAAGTAAGAGCACAAAGTGTGACAGACCTGTAAGACAGGTTTATTCTTTCTAATGAGGTTGGCCTTGGGGGCGATATGGATGGGCTTAACACCTGCCGCTTCATGAGAAGTAGTCTTATCAACTGCAGGCCCTACTATAGCTTCTCGCTTTGCTCGCTTCTTTGCTCTTTTCAGCTGTGGTTCTGCCTCCTCAGAGTTTTTGGTTTCCTCATTCATGGCTTCCATATCATCATCCTCCTAGAAAAATCACTCCATCAGAAAACTGCTGCAAGGAAAATGCAATCTCGGGAGCAAGCATAAAGCAACAAGAAGCAGTCTAATTCTCATCCACTTCAAATGGCATCCATGTCTTAAGCTCCCTCTTCATAAAGGACATTCAATGGTCATTCATCAGTCACAATGGCATGATTTGCACATATAGGGCCCCATATATGCATATAAGTCAACTCCATGGGGAAAATACCTCATTGGATGATTCAAGCTCAGATTCACCACTAGACAAGTCTCCTTCTTGACGGTTTGGGGGAGCAGGAGGTGGGGCTGGAGGTGGTAGGGGAGGTGTGGGAAGTGCAGGCCGAAATGGTGCTGGTATGTTCATCTTGTTCATGAGATGCAGCACCTGATCACGAGTAGCTCACCACCATCATCTGCCAACTTATCAGGTTCCAGTATGTTACAGTGCAATGTTACAGAGCAAAAGTTGCTAGGTATTTGCCAACACAAATAAGTAGGATTACTGTTATCCAATCTAATCTGTTGCTTACACATTGCCTCTTGAAGGCAGCAGCTAGAACACAACAAGATACCATGCAAAATTTAGAAATAGACACCCCAACCTGGTCTTTGATTAACTATAAAAAGTTAAGAAAATGGGAGCACAGAGGGAAAGAAATAGCATAATGAAGGAGACTGGAGCATAGCCATGGCTAAGAGAACGGATGTGCAGGATTTGGGACAAAGACAAGAAGATGAAGACAGATACCTTCAGTTTAACTAAAAACATTATTGAGATGTTACAATAGTACAATGGTAACTACCAACAAACTTCACAAGATGTAATGACTGAGGTGCACCTGTGTGTAGAACCGGGGAACAGCAATAAGACAATTCACAATATTTGTAAGAATATCCCCATCTGGTGGTGGGTATGCATACCTGCAATGGACAGTGAACACATTCAAATCCTGGCAAATGACAATAACATATGACATAGCACATGAAACAGAAATCAAATGAACAAGAATTCTAGGCTAAAGGGGATCAGTCCACCTACTCAAGATGAGGAGGGAAGGGATAGTCAACACCAAGAGTAGGTGCTATTGACTCTCCCCCTGATGCAGAAACCACAGTTGGTGTGGGAGCACTGGAATCAACACTTGGCAATGGTGGTGCTCGTGGAAGAGGCGGATATGGAGGTAAAGGGGGTGCTAATCCTTCTTCCTTTTCCTTCTTAATGCCATCAGATGGAAGGTCTTGTTTTTCTGTTACAGGATTTGCTCTTTCTACTATCAGAGTTTTACCCAGAAACCGTAACCTGCATCAAATTTCAACACATCAGCATGAGCTATATAACACAAGCAGTTTGGGATGAGGGAACCCTGTCAACATAGAATGGTTCCAAAGAACATATCTGTAGCAATCTGTATTCATAAAACCCTGAACCTTAAACCCTAGAAAGATAGAGAACCTGTAGAACGGAATTTCCTACTCCCTCAAATATCGAAGACCTAACCTCCTACAAACTCCTTCAGCAGTTCCTATCAGTAACAATAAAGAAACAGAAGACATACCGATGAAGCTGTGATTGTGCACGGGCAGCTAACCCATCATTGTTGAAATCCACAAATGCACAGTTCTTTAACCTGTGCAACATATAATCAAAAGAAAAAACAGTGAAAATTCAGCCATAGGCACCATCTGATAATCTAAAACCTTATTGGAGATCACGATCCTGTGATCTATCACCCTGGCCACCATCCACCTGTTACCAATCCACAACATCATGCAGCACATCCCACATTGATAAAGTACCAGAAATGTTTGGCCCTATGAAACGCTAATGGTTTGTCAAATCTGAAGATAAACTCCAAAAAGTACCCAATCCCTGCTCGTGCTTACATCCTACTTAACAGCCATCAGAAGCTGCCAACAGATTCACGAGCTCATAGAGTTCAAGGAAACGAAACCCGCCCAATTACCAAACAAGAGCTGACGAACAGTAGGGTGGCAAGACGGTAGAAACAGCGTAATGAAATGCGCACACACCTTCCGCCGGCGCAAGGCCGGGTCTCCGAGGCACCATAGTGGGTGAAGAGACGGGTGAGAGTGTGGGGCGGTAGTCCATCCGGCAAGTGACGAACAAGCAGCGTTACCACCATCCCTGCTCTCCTCCTCACAATCCCTTCCTTCCTTCCTTCTTTCCTAACTTGCTTCCCCCCCTCCCCAACAGCAGTGTGGTCTAAGCTCTACAGCAACTGCAATGATTTCAAATGTCCTTTGCCGAGTCAAAGAAATTCCATGCTTGTAAAATAACATACATAATTCTCCTGCTCTGTAAACCAGCATAGCAGCTGCATTACCTTGATGTGCAAGAAAATCCAGGCCCGATGAAATCCATATCCGTAACACAATCTGGAGCGTCTAACCCTAACCCTAAGTTACATGCACTTTTGAAATCCCTGGATCTCAGGTGACTAACTATTTGAGGTTCAATTGCACCTATGGCAGGCTATGGACTAGGTAACCGGCGACAGAGTGCTGGTTGCCAGACATTGTCGACTCTCTTTGAGTGCTGCGTACTGGTGACGGGACATGCCGGAGTGCAAGTAATGGGGGGGACGTTAAACACACACCGCCTACGAAGTTAGCAGGTGTCAGTGCTCAGCAGCGATATTGCATCCTTTGTTAAGGGGTATTTAACAGTGTTGGCCGGGTATCACATGGAGTGCCACTTTTTAGTAATGTCTTTGCTAATGTTGTCCAGTGCTAAGCTTTCGGTTTGATCTGGGTCCAACCCCAGTTCTAACAACCAAGTCCAATAGGCCTATGCACAAGAAGACCCATTGTAATAAAACCAGGTTCGAGCCAAAGAACTTACCTTAAGACCCGGACCCAAACCTAACTGAGGAAAAGTCAAGGTTGTTAGACTTGGCCCTAGACCCAACCCAAGGGTTTTGTGAACCTTTTATGCAAGGTCTAGTAGGTCTTAAGTCTAGATAAGGTTCAAGTAAGGTCTAAAATGTAATTAGTAATTGAATTTCTTGAACTTTGCATTTCATTTTGGGCAGCTTTGAAAGTTCTTCCATTAAATGCTTGGTCAATGCACATGGGATAAAAAGGGGTGCTTGCTAACAAATTTTAAGGTTCTCTAATTACAACTTTTGGGCAATGCATATTGGATAAAATTGTGGTGTTGCTTATCATTATGCAAAAAGTAACCTAACATTTTTAGTAATAGAGTTTCTATTAAAGATAGTGAGGTGATAAAAGAATGCCCAAAAAGTCAAATGTTGTTTACCACACTTTTATGCATAGCTTATTCTTGAAATTTATAAAATAACAGAAGGAGAAAACTGGTATATTCTTGTTTTGAAAGTGCAAAGTGCCCATTTTAATTTTAGGAATGGCAAAAATTTAAGTTGTTTTTAATGATGCGCCAATCAAAGAAGCTCATTGCAAAAGAAAAAAAGCTTCGTGTGCATCCCCTTTTAACTAATTAAAATGAATACACATTATATTTCATAATTTTACTCTTGGGAGGATGTTGGGGAAATACTTTGGAAACCCATTGTGAAATTAAGGGAACTTATTAAACTTCATGAGAATCATTTTGGAATTTTAAATTCCAATTTTTTTTTAATTGCTTAGAATTCAACTTTGGAATTGTCCCCAAGAATAAGCTGAAATTGGCCCCAGCCTCAACACATCCCTTGACAAATTAATCAACTCAAGAAAATACAAGGGAAGGAGGAAGCACCATTTGATGGCGTTGTCCTTTTTAACAAAAATCTTCCAATGACACCAAATAGATTTGAAGTTCTCCTCAAACTTAATTTGCTTACTTTCAATTTTGATCAACTTGTGTTTGTTCAAAGCATGCCAAGAGGCCAAACGAACATCAACATAGAAGAAGTCCAAGCCTATCCAAGAATCTTACTGGAATAATAAGTATGTTCAAACCTAAGTTGATATTTATCCTAGACTGAGGTAAAAACTAATGAAACTCTTAAGAATATCAAGATGTTGTCTTCCACAAAAGAAGTAACCTAAGTGAACATTGAAGGTGGAAAGAGGTCCATCCTCCTCTTGAGATCCAATGATGTTTCCTAGTAGCAAATGAGGCCAAGAGTTAGTAATTTTGCTCAAAGCATTCCAAGTGCATCGTACTTGGTGAGGTAGCCTCTCTTGGCTAAATACCCAAAGAATGGAGCATCTTCCAAATTAAAAATGGGAGACCAATGCCACTCTCCCAAATCCCATGGAAGGTTTGTTACACAACTCAAATTGAAAAACCAAGTTAACACATCCTATTCGGGTATAGAATTTAGACATGGTAGTTTAAGGGACTTCTACAAGTCTCTTGCACCGAGACCTTGACCAACTTGAGATTAGTGAAAAGTAATTAAATATCATGAAGGTTAGATCTTTTAAGCTTCCTAGAATTTGAAACTTTCGTTATTACAAATATTGACTTTTCAAGTAGTCCAATTTGACTAGGTTGTTCATCTTTACTACTAAAAATGTCCAATTTGACTAGAGGCAAAGGAATAAATGACATGTGTATTTTTTGACTCGCCAATTTAATTAATGTGTTTCAATTGAGTACCAATCATATGCAACATTAATCAAGTTGAACAAAAAAATCATCATCCATAATCAATATGGTTTAGTAAAATGGGACATTCTATTGTGCCATTACATGTAGATGTATTTGTAACTATAACTTGACATGAACAAGATCAATATATTTGTGTGATTAGAAAATTTCAAAAATATTTTAATTTTTATTAGAGACAATATGGCAATTATAGTTACAAAATCAACAATGAGATGTGTGAAAGAGATTTTTTAAAGAAATTGCCATAAGTTTAACATGATTGTATGAATAATTGGTAGAAAATCAAGGCATTTCACGTTTGTAAATACAACACAATATGGTTCAATTTTTTTGATATGTATGTGAATGTAATGACTTTAACTTGTGAGCATGTGAGTGTGGACATGAAGAAGTGAACATAGAAAAATATTTTAATAAAATATTTTTTACCACATCATTAGAATATTTTTTGACATGGAAGAATATTTGGCCATGTGGCATATGTACATACAAACATATATTTGTTATTAAGCAAGGATTTTCAAACAAGGATCCTTAAAAGAATAAATGTTACAAACAATTAGTTTAAATTATTATATAAAATTTAGCTAATATAAATAATTTTAAGTTAATATTGAAGGTTGGAAACTTGTCATTCAAAACTCAATGATGTAAATGAAAAACATTGTTTTTCCCTCCACATTCATGAACAAAACCAAAAGAATGAACAAAGCATAAATTTCCTTCAAGATAATGCATTGTTCATGTGAACACATTATAGGTCTGCCATTTTGGAAAATGTTTCACATTTTAGAAGGTGCAAAATTTCATTCGCTTAAAATGATTAATTAAGTGTTGAATTTCATTCCAACTCCAATTCAGACAATGAATGAACTTTTTCAAAAACTCATAATACATTACATGTTGGAAAATGTAATAAATGTGTTTATATTCCACCCACTCCTTCTCCCCCCTTAATGAGCTTGCCATCGTTGTGACAAAATCCATGTAGTTGCAAGTTGGGGTAATCTTCAATTATAATTTGATACAATTTTTTTAAAAACTTGCAATAAAGGTGATGTTGTAAATGAGTCCATAACATGATGGAAAAAACATCTACCAATGAAAAACAATTGCATTTAGAGCATGTCCAACTTCCCACTTATTTTCACACTTGTTGAAAAAATTAAATAGAGTAAGACACTAAATAACTTTTCTATTTTGAGTTTGTGACCAAACTTTTGAATCCAAACAATTTTGCACATGGATAGATATTTCATTACCAAATATATTTTGAGGGTGACATCTAAAAAGCTCAAAAATAACAAAATTCATTTTTTATAACATTGTTACCTCATCTTATGAAGATTGGTTATGGCTTATACAAGCCATACTTTAAGCACAAGGGGCCTATCAATCACATGCTTCTTTTTGAAGCTTCCCACACAATAGTTCAAATTGTCATGACAAAACCAAAAAAATTCTGACTTTCAAAAACCTCCTTTATTGAATTTTTAATTTTATTTTGTATTACAATTATATATTGGAGTTAATTGCATGACACTTATAGAGGAAGACATTTATTTTCAAATTAGAAAGTGATTAGTTCATGCTCCTTTTTGCTTTGATTTTAAAGTGTAGTTCATGTTAATCATGTTCTTAATTCCTAGTTGTTAATCATGCATTTCCCAAACATTATTAACGTTTAAATGGTTATATATAAACATACCACCAAACAACAAATGAACACATAAGCAACCAATTTTTTTCAAAACCACACATATTTACACCCAAAATCCGAAATAAAAAATCATTTTGGTCACCCTTGCTCAAAATATCAAATGAATATGAACATTTGGATGCATGGTGTTTGGATATTAAGTGCTTAATGGTTGGCTTGGCCTTGCATTAATGGGGTGTTCAATGGTAGGCCTACAAATGGTGTTGAATGTTTTTATCTTAAAGCTTTGTACTTTTTATATGTGATATTATTAAACACTAAGTTAGATGTGACATTTTTGTTAACAATATATTGATGACAAATTAAACATCACTCACACTTAGTGTTAAATCAATGGCAAGTCAAAGTTGAATTTTTTAATTCAAATATGTAATGTTAGGTAGCATTACCAATGATGTAGTTACATTTTTGATGTTAACATGGTGTTAGCATTTGTGATAGTTAACATCCAAATTTAGTTGAAAACTAAGGTTTTGAAATTTTAATTCAATGTAATATAACATAATCTTATATAACTCAATATTGATTGTGAGGTCTAACTTTATATTTATTACATTTAACATTAATTATAATAATTTCAATTGTAATAATCAATATTGATTGTGATCACTAATCACTAACATTCATTGTGGAAAAATTAAATTATTTTACCTTTTGATACCCTAATTTAACTTAACATTATTGTAAGTGTGAATGTACATCAAAATTATTAACTAACATTTTAAATTATTGTTAGTTTTGACATAGGTATTTTTTTCTTTATTATGTTATTTGAACATTAGCCTACCTAACACCATAAACCCTTTGAATGATGTTTTATAGTGTTAATCCAATGTTTAGTTAACATCCAATCTTCTTCAAATATAAGTTTCATTGAAAAGTTTGATGATAAGTGATAATTTAAACCACTCCAAAAACCAACCTAAAACTTTGTGGTAACATAATGCCACTGTTTCTCAACCATTTTTTAATCCTCTCTCCCAATCCCAATGTTCACAACTCTTTTTGATGTCCTACCCTTGAGTTACCATTATATGACGTCTAAATGTAATGGATGGCATTGGCACTTGATAGACAATGTTATTATGTAACATCAACCTCAAGCGAGAATGCTTGGGTTGATGATTGTAGGAAGGGGTGATGATAAGTTCACCATGTGACATTTCAAGGGATGATAATTGAGTGTTAGAGAAGATAATAATTGACCACTCAAACATCAGGTGTGATGTTATATATTAGAAGTTAAAGCTGCTTATGAAGCTGGAACCCAATGTTTTCTTTTTAATTTTGTGATGTAGTTTAGTGATGATCATCCATTAAACAATTCAGCCTGAAATTAATTATGAAGTTGAAATCCAATGTGTTTTTTTTTCCTTCAATTTTATGATGTAGCCTTAGTGGTGATCATCTTTAAGGCTATTTTCGCCCTCAAATTGAATATGGACTAGGTGACTCACAAGAGTTTGTTGATTATAGGGCCGTGTAGAGACTATTTTTGATAACCATCAAGAGGCTCTCTTGCTGGTTATTGCCTCTTGTTGGTTATCAGACATAATAATAAACTCAAAGGAGAATCAAGCTGCCTTCTTTTCATCTGAGAGTTGATGTTGGTACCTTGTGTAAACTGGTAGGTAGTATTGAAATGAAGGTCGAAGGTTATGGGCTATAACCCATGTTGTGACATGGACAAATTTTTGCATTCCTGGCAAGAAGTATTAACACAGTGAAAATACATGAGAAAATGACGAAATGATGAATTTGAGGTTTTTTTTTCCATTTTCTCAATTATTTGAAAATTGAGAAAAATTCTAATTATTTTGATATAGTTAATCAGAAATATAGAAGGATGCCTGAATTTTTAAACTTTTAGTAAAAAATGTGGCTCCATTTTCTTGTGGGTGATCATCATCCACTTGGCAGCAAAAGAACTGTTAAAAAAACCCCTGGTAGGGTGAGAGGGGATTAACTTACATTGCACAACACAAGAATCCAAAACAAAGAAGTGAGTTCATTCAGTGTCCATTGTTGTAAAGAGTGAAGTTTTCCAATTTTCCTTTTCTTGGGGAGAAGCATTAGATAGTTTTGTTTTGGCATTTAATGTATTGGATGTTGGTAACTGGGAAGTTGGATAGATTTCCAGTGGACCAGCACTTTACTGTTCTTCTCCTCTTGTTTCTAGCCAATCATTCAGACAATTGTGCCACCAGTTTATCATCTAGGTTACATTTATAGGTGACATTCTTTTATGAGTTGGGAATATTGCACATCTAGAGATTTATCATGATGCAAGCAACTGGGTTTTATTTTTTGTTGGGTGGATGGTGATGCACTCATTCTAGAAATTAATTCTGTCGGTAGTGTTCAGGATGATCCAGTGGTAAAAATTTGTATGTAGTTTCAATGTTTGTTAGGGTCATTGATGAAGGGGTCTTATCAAATCTCAAAATAGATGTTAAAAACATTGCAACAAGTTCATTGTTCTGTCTGTCTGAGCTTCCTCAGCCGTCCCCCCCCCGCCCCCACCCCAGGAACCAAATTTAGAACCCACAAAATAGGTCACAACTCACAACCCAGTTGTTGGAATAATTCTTCTTTGACTCACAAGCAAGCAAGTAGCTTAAGGTCCTGTAGTGCCATGATTAAGGCAAGACGCTACATATCCTTCCCCCCCCCCCCATCAAGCAATGTCCAGCTCCCTTTCTGGGCCTGACAGTGCAGCCGTGCAGAGAATCATGTGGTCTTGTTGCAAAGTTTGACTTCTTTAATACGGAAGTTATTGCAATCGAAAAGAAACCACACTTCTCACAACGCTGAAGTCTATGCCAGTGGTGTTACTGCCATATTCTATTGGCTGGGAGATTCAGATTTGGAGTCTGCTGAACGGCAGTAAAATAAAAAATAATAATAAATAGTTCTTAAATTTAAAGAACATTGCTAAGTTCTTTTGCAGAATTTAAAAAAAAGATGTAGAACCATGCCGAGTGGTTGTATGCAGAACCATGCAGGGACGAAAAAACATGTGCAAGAAGACAAGCGGAACAAGGGGGGGTTAGATAGAGTCGCGCGCGTGAGTAAGGTTGCTTTAGTGAATGGGAACAGCCCGGGACGAATTCTCCTGTTATTATTAGCTTCTAGACACCTCTTAGGGGGCTCCAAACCCCAAACCAGTGTCGCCCAGGTACCTGCATTGTTAGGTAATGACAGCAGGTTTTGGTTCCTGGACTTATGTATGTATGGAACTGGAACCGAGATGGTTTTGGTTTATATTTTAAAACTGGAACTTGAGGTTCTTTGTGAAAACCTGGCAGGATTGTGTCAGTGTACTTAAGAGGGCACCTTACTGAAGGTAATAATGGAGCGGGCTTTACGAAAACTGGGATGCCCACCTGTGCAGGCTTTACACTTTTGTATACACCATTGTCATTCAAAACAAAACTCCTGTGATAGCCGACGGTTGCCTTCTTTGTATCATGGGACACAATTAAAAACCTACAACGATTTTTGTGCCATGGATAGTGGGCATTTTTGGAATTGGGTGCGCCCTTAGCTCCGCTCAGGAGCCCTTATTCTGGTAAGGGCTTTAACCTACTCCACACAAAAGTAAAGAACCGCCCACACCATCGCTACAAACCCATTAGGTAGTTTTAAAAAAAAAGAAAAAAAAGGTGTGGTTGCCAATGATGGGGCCAAGTCAATGGGGGCGTAACTAAAAAAATTTACTTATTTGGCGTTCCCTGGCAGACGCTGAAAAAAGTCCAGCTCAAGGTCGCCACAACTTGCAGCGGAGAAGTTGCAATTTTGGGGGCGGGGGCGGAGGGGGTGTTGGGGGCTGTTGGAGTGGGGAAGGGTGAGAGTTGTTGCATTTGTTTAATTTGTTGGGGTTTTAGAGGGGGAGCTGGAGTTCTTCCATTTGTTTGGTTTGTGGTGGTTTGTGGGGTAGGAGTTGTTGGATTGGTTTGACTGGGGGAGGCGGGGGTGTTGTTGGGGTTAGGCGTTGTTGCATTCTTCACTTGTGTTGCGATTTCTTTGTGGGAGGAGTTTTTGTTGTATGTTTAATGTTTGTGGCGATGGAAGAGAAGGTGAGTTTAAAGAAGAAGAGCTCATGGTCGTTTGGTTTGGCCAAGTTTAGTAAGAAAGGAGGAGGAGGAGGAGGAGGTGGAGAGTCAAAGGAGCAAGTGCCGGAGGAGTTCGTATGTCCGATCTCGCAGTCATTGATGGCGGACCCAGTGATTGTGGCTTCGGGTTATAGCTTCGAGCGTCAGTGTATTCAGCGATGGTTTCAGTTAGGGAATCGTCACTGTTTCAAGTCTGGTATGATATTGGAGCATGGCACTCTTACCCCTAATCTGCAGTTGCACTCTATGATTCTGGGGTGGTGCGATAAGCACAAGGTCGCCAGGCCGCAGCCTCCGACTGCGGAGCTGGCTTGGCAACTGGTGGAAGCCAGTGCCGTAAGAGCGGCGCCGGCACCGTCTGCGGTAACGCGCCATGACGCGGATCTGGAAAGGCCTGGTTTCTCTGGCGATGGCAGACCTGATCCGTTTGACGACGACGACGACGACGACGACGACGACGACAAGTCCGGTGGCAGTTCACAGAGTGCGCAGCTTAGTAGTGGCAGGGATGGCGGAAACCAGCAGCAGGTGGAGCAGGAGTATTCTGAGTCATCTGCGCCAACGTCGACAACACGAGATCAGGATGCGCCCCTTTGGAAGAGGCCTGAGCAGGTCACTTCTTCCGGGGAGTTCAATAAGAGCAGCGAGTTCCGAGGATCTAATTTGCAATCTTCAAGCTACAACCATCCCAACAGCGGCGAGTGGCCGGCCTCTCCCCTGCAGTCGCGGTATGTGCACTCTGCGTCGGCACATGTGCTTCGAGGACAAATGGAAAATTCTGATGCACGCCGCGACGGGATTCCTTTGCCTTTGACGACAACCCCTTCATCTTATGGCATTAGTGAGGCTGGTGAGTATGAGGCTGCAGAGGGGATTGAGGGAGAGTTGTTGTATAAGCTACATCACCAGCATGCTGTGGAACAGGAGGAAGGTGCTGCTGAAATTCGGATGCTCACACGAAACACTGATCCTTCAGTGGATTACAGGGCAACCCTTTGCACTCCAGCTGTGCTTGAAGCACTGGTGTCCCTAATGCAAAGCCGGTACTCTGGAGTACAGTCAAATGCAGTGGCTGCGATCATGAATTTGTCTCTTTCAAATGAGAACAAAATGAAGATTGCAAGAGCAGGGGCAATTCCAGTGCTAATTGAGGTCCTGAAGACTCAATGTGATGCTGCACAGGAACATGCAACAGGGGCCTTGTTTAGTCTGGCCCTCAGTGATGAAAACAAGATGGCTATAGGGGTATTGGGGGCCATACCACCTCTCATCCATGTTCTGCGTGTCGGATCACAAGGGGCTCGGTGTGATGCAGCCATGGCTCTATACCAACTGTCATTTGCTCAAATTAATCGAGGGAAGCTGATCAAAGCAGGTGCAGTTGGAATTCTATTGCGCCTTCTGCAAGAGGAGGGCTCAGACCTAGTGAGCCGTGCACTGTTAATATTGTCCAACTTGGCTGTGATCCCTGATGGACGGTCTGCCATTTGTGAGGGCAACGGCATTTCTGTCCTTGTCAGCCTGATTGCTTACCAATCCTCACTGGGTGGTCCACCTGATCAAGGTATGTTGCAGATTGTTCTGTACTCCAGATGTCTCTCACCTTACCATGGGCTTCTAATTAGGGAATACTCTTGAGCATAGTCAAGCTTGTGTAGCCTGTAGACCTTTTCCTACTCTTCTAGGTCAACCAAAATGAATTTTTCTTGCTGATTGAGCTTTTGTATACAGCAGCCTTCAGAATGTATGCTATTTGCCAGTATTTGGCAGACTTAATCTCTTGGTTAGAACTTTGATAGATAATCTGTTCCTTTCTTTTGGTCACTATGCTTATAGACAATGTATTGGTACACCATGTTGTGCAGTCTATGGAGCAAATTTCTACTGCTTTTCCTGTGACTTTCATTTTCTGAAGTATCATTTGAAGTCCAACACCTGCCCTAATATGTTTCAAAGATTATCCCCAGTTTGTAGGTCTATCAATGATCATTTTGTCCAGAACTTGTTGGTCTTTGAGAGTTTTATGTACCTGGACAAAGACTTTTTTGGTGGCTTCATATACCCAAAAATATGTCTTCTGAGTTAAATTGTACTTCTAGAGGATTCTCTTTCAGCTTCTTGGATTGTAGAGGTCTTTATGGTGAGATCTTTGATAAGAGTACTCAACCAGAGTATGCAGGTCTTGACATGATCCATATGCCTCACATTCAGTCTAATATCTCTATAACTGCTAACTTGGGCACCATCAATAGTGTATTCTACAGGTTCTTGAGGCTTAGTAGTTCTAACATTTTCTTTGTTTCTCAGGTGGTCAGTCTCATTCTCTTTCTGGAGAATAAAGGCTACCCTCTAAACATTCACTTAAAGTGGACCACATGCGTTTCTCTTTCTTCCAAATGGGTTTTTGTAGAGTCTTGTAAGTGGGTAGCATTTAAAAGCCCACTTGGTATTCCTTTGTCTTCTCTCTTTTGTCTACTATGTTCTGTTTTTTCTTCCTCATGTGACTCCTCTTTTGTCTTTCATTGTTTCCCTTTGTATTTCCCCTTTTGTCACGCGGTGTAGGGTGTTAACCAGTACCATGGCTGAGTCTTCCATTGCTTCTGGACTTCCAACAGAAACTCTGTATGCAGGCTAGTGGTTACACTGGCCTATACCCACTATAGGAGCTGAGGAAGTCAGATTAGGTTGTGATAGAGAGGTCACTGTCATACACATTACTGCTGATGGTCCCTGAACAAGTGGGAGACTGCCACTGGTGTTCATACTGCTAGTCTTTATAAGTTTATATCAAACTAGTTCTTCCCTAATGTGTCTCTCTTCTTCCCTGTTTTTTTTTCATTATCTGTTCTTTAGTCCTTATCTTGAAGTTTTCCTTTAACTTTTAAGGAAGACAATTTCGTCTAGTTATGGTTACCTTCAATTCTGAGTATGGAGATTTCTTGATGTGCATGAGAGTTATTATTTGCAAGTATGTTTGCAGCTTATTGACTTTTTGGTCAACAATTTCTCATGTACCAGCCAACCTCATGATGAGTCTTCCTGTTGCTTCCAGAGATTTGATAGACACAGTGAGATCTTTAGATTGTAGAATTTTATGCCTTAATTTTTGAGCAGATAACTAAATTCTTATCTGCAACCACCACTGGGAGTTGATGATCTCAGTAGGGAGTGATGGCAGCCAGTCACTGCTATACATGATGAAGGTGATGGTTCAATACTTTGTGAGTGACACTTATAAGGTTATGACCTTTTCTTGTTGTCATCTTACTAGTTTCTGGAACTGACACAGTAGTTATGTTCAAAGTGTTATTGTGGAGTTCTCCTGGCAATTGAATAGGATATGTAATTCCATGATACAAATTAGCTGGGAATACAAAATTCTGGAATACTATGCCTTATTTCTGCAATGTGTGGTGGTTTGGTGCAGATGGTGGTGATAATGTCTCTGGCAGAGGAGTTGATGACTGGGCATCAGTGCGAGAGCATGCTGCAGCTGCACTTGTGCAGCTCTCAAATCATAATCTTCGCTTCAAGGCACAGGCCCTACAGGCAGGTGCTCTTGAGCCTTTGACAATGCTGGCAGAGCAGGGAACACAGCGCGCTCAAGACAAGGCTACCCTCCTGCTTAACATATTGCGTACAGAAAGCAGAATTGGTGGTGCAGGGGATACTGCCCTGTATGCACCAGCTTTATATGGTCGCAAAGCAGCAGACAGCATGAGACCTGATTCAGCGGGATTCTGATGATTTTAACTTCATGGGGCCTCCAAGCCATACTACCAAGTTTTAGAGGCTTTGAGCTGTAACATAACTATCTTAGTCTTGTTATGTTGCTTTTTCAGGTTACAAAGGCCTCCAGCTCCATCATAACATGTTGTCCATGCCTGTTGGCAGGCTACAGCCACTGCATTCTTTGTCCACCATAAATAAAAGACATTGCAGTTGTTGGAGCCTGCATTCTTTGCAGTGACCTTCATTCTCAGTTTTCCTTTACTGTGCTCACAGGTTGGGCAGGAAACCATATTGTGTGCTTGAATCTGCATGTCCCAATGCTTTCTCAACTGGTGGTATTGTAGACCTGACCTTCCCATCTTTGCCACTATGTTCTGAGTTCACCTTTGGATGTGACCAAGCTGCAGATGTGGAATACAGTTATCAAACATTGAGTCAATCCTTCTGTCAAACTGGGTTTTCAGTTGAGAAATAGGGTTTGAACAGGCATTGGAAATTTGGAATAGACTCTGTTGGGAGGTAAAGAGCATGCAGATCATGGTCTATTGGCCAGTGCAGGGTGCAGGCATTCTGCATAGTGAGAGATGGTTCAAAGATCAAGAGCACGAGATTTGGAAGAGCTGGGATTCACTGACTGCACTTTTAGGGGTTGCCAATGGCGCAAAGTGTTTGTTGGTCTTCCATTTTGCCTGCCATTTCTCCTTGTCTGAGGAGCACCTTAGAAGACCAAGATATATCCTGGGACAGGGATGATATCTCGGAGAACCTCTGAGATATGAGAATGACCATCCTTTTATATATTGTGCAATGCTTCTTGAATCTTGTAAGTCAAACGGTTCATCTGTAACAAATAAAAACCATGTTGGCTCATCACTGGCGAAAGGAGTCTTCAACTTAGCGTGGTTCATTCCTTTCTAAGACAGTAAATGGTGCAAATTTGGATCTTTGGTTGATCCAGAAGGCTGCCTGCTGATCATGAAAGACATCAATCCCCACCCGCATGCAAAACTTCATGGCAAAGCTTGCTGCACCGTTATCCCTATGAGCTTATTGCTATGATATTGCAGCTCTGGTGAGTGAGCAGCTGAATGAGGTAACATGTCTTATGGTTTGCCGAAGGGTTGAAGGAGATCTTGATGGTAAGTAAATAGAAAGAGTTCTCCTTTGCGAGCTAAATGTCGAAGTGGTTGTACGGCGTCAAGTAGTTTGCGTCTATATAGGGAATGCTTCTCTCCCCCAACAATGGATTTCGTTAGATTTTTCTGCAGGAAAGTAAAGCAAAAGATTAATTTGGAACAGTCGGCCAACCTAACCCTAGAAACGATGGGCAAATATAAACTTAGAAACCCTTATCGCGAGACAGAGATCGTTGCATTTTGTGCGTCGATCGCTTGGCGTTTTTCGTAAGGCTGAAGAGAAAGGGGGATGATGCAAGGGGGAAGAGAACATGGAGAGCATCAGGGATTGCAGCCCGAAGAACAGGCGCCCTTGGTTTACGATATGCGAGGCATGGGGTACTCGCCCGAAGACATCTTGCTATGTGTGGATGCGGACGCGGAAGTGAATGTGGAGATGAAGGCGGGTGTAGGAGTGAAGGGTTTGAGCCGCTTGGACGCTGTGAAGCAGGCGCTCGTTCTGTTCGTGCACTCCAAACTGCTTATGCACTCTCAACACCGGTTCGCGGTCGCCACCTTGCGCAACAATGCAGTGTGGGTACGCTTGGACACTGAGCCTTCCTTTTTCATAGAATGGCCTTTGTTGACCTCAAACTTGAGTCCTGAAAAACTTCTCGGTGCTAGCCTCTTAGGAGGACTTCTGCCGTTTCTGGGTGCCTTAGGGTTTCGGATTATCGGTTCTCGAATCTGCAATTTTTGTATCCGTCTCTTTGCAATTTCTGAGACTACATAAGACCCTGGAATTAAGGCCCTGAAAGCACCGGAGAATGTTTACAAGCTACTTTGTTGTCCCTTCTGTGCTTGTAATCATCTGTCACCTTAGGAGTTTTGTCAAAAATTTCTCTCACAATTCAGTTTGAAATCTGTAGTGTTTGCTCCTCACCACAAGCCCAGGTGATTTGTTATAGTGGAGTTCACTGGCAAAACTGGGATGTGATGTTGCTGTTGCCTGCAGTATCGGCAAGAGTTTACAAATGACATGGAGGTCATTGGTCAAGCAGTGCGCGGTTTGGCCTCTGGTGGCACTTTTCCACGCTGTGACTTATCAGAACTCTTTCAAATGGCTGCAACTGAGGCGCATTCATCACATGCTATGGACAGAACCTTAAGAGTGGTACTCTCACTTTCCTCTGTCCTTCTAGTCTTCACCCAAACTCTTTGGCATGTTACTCTCCTTCTGGTAGCAATTCATCAGTCTTGGAACTTCAGGGTCTCAAGACTGATAAAGGCAGTCAACAGTACTGGAGAGAATGGAGGAGACTTGCATTCTCATAGTAAGTAGTTGCTTCTACTTGTTTGCCCCTGATTTATCCTCTCATTTGAGGCCTTCTTGGGCCAAGTAAGAGTTTCAGGATCACATTGAATCATAGTCTCTAAGAGAATGATTGGGTGGGTCACTAGCTCCTTATTTACTGCAGGTCATCAGTGGTTCCAGAAGTTACACTACAAATGCCTGAAAAGCAGCGGTTGTTTACCTTTGATGCACTGTACTTGCATGACAAGCCAACCCGTGATAACTGTCCTCAGCGCGTGTACGATGTACTTGTTGATGCCTTGGAGCGGGTGAGTGAGTTTGAGGGCTACATATTTGAAAGCAGCAGTGGAAGTGCCCGTGTGCTCTTCAGGCAAGTTCTTGTCAGGCAGTGGCATTTCCTTTAGTTCATAAGCTGCTGGAATGCTGGATGCTGTTTCTTACTCACTCAGACATAGTTGTTTTTACCTCAGGGAAGAATGGTATGGAGGATGCCCATCACATATAGATTTGCTGGTGAGGGTTTTGGAAAATCAGATGGGTTGTATGCATGGCCATTTTGAATAAGAATCTAGAGACTGTGATGCTGAAAAGATGGATCCTTATGATTACTTGTGTTATGTTTCAGACACATTTGTGTGTTGCTCTCACATCCTCAACAGAGGTGTGCACAGGAGGAGTTTGATGCACCAAAGGATCTTGCCAAGATGGTTGCACCAGTCCCCCGCACCAGCAGTTCAGGGGGTTTACCACAGCTCAGGAAGGAAGGAGAAGATGATGGCAGTGTTCCACGCACATTTTGAGTGATTCACATCAAATCACCTCAATCCCATGCTTGTTACTTAGGAGCATTTGTGTTTAAGTAGCAAATTGTTTGTCTCTCAGAATCCTAGATTTGTGCAATGTCTCCAATACCACATAGTGTTACACCTGATTTTATGCTTGATGTGCATGTTGCAATGTGGTGCAATTGATTGGTCACAGGTCCTTGCTAGTCCTCTTTCAAAGATGATCAGTACTGGAAGCAGTCTGTTCCAACACAAGCTCTTTGCAAGTTTTTTGAGGTCAGTGGCTCTGTAAGTAAATTCTTGGCCTTATGCTACTTAATCACCACAGAGCATTTGATTCTGTTTGATATAATTACAGGTCAGAAAACTGTAAATTTTGTGTAAGTATTAATACAAGCACTGAGAAATGGTACAAAGGAAGGGATGTTACTCTCTGCCATATTTGAAGCAAAGAGGTTGTATCTGATGCTTTTCTCATTTGGTCAAACTCCATGTCACATGTCTAGTTGGTGATGTGCAAATAGTGATTGCATTTTCCAGCTAGTTAATGCTTGTGCAAAGAAAAAACAACTTTGGCACAGTGTGTGCTTCAGGTTTTAAATTTGTGGAAGCTGGCATTCTGGTGAAAGGTAAGAGTGGCATCAATATTATTTTGTCATTCAACATTGTGCATTGTTGTTATTCTCACTTTGGGTGATTCTCACTGAAGTGCATGACAGGCTCCTGATCTCATGAGCTTGACCTGTAGGCAATGATATGTTAATGAGTTGCTTCTTATTTGAATTCAGTTGCTAATCAAAGTTGTCAGAGATATCATTCCTATTCAGGAAATCTTGTTCCTCTGAGATCCTCATGTCAAAGGAGATCTAGAAAGCATAAGAAGATTGATTACAGTGGGCAACAACTTGCATTCATTGGCAAGTCTTAAAATTGCAGTGGTTGTTTCCCAGCTCTGCAACATCTTGACAGAGCTCTTGCCACGCTCTTGTTCTTGAGCTATCGTCTGTACTGCTGCTAGTAGGTGATAATCCACCGTTGTTTGGGTGGTCAATTGAATTCAATCATTTAGTAATTATTCAGTAATCTAACTCTAATTTCATTGTCCAATAATTATTTTGTGTTGGTACAATATACAAGATGTTTGTATAAGCTTGATAAGTATTTTCATTATCACAATAGATAGGAATGGGGAGATATGGCTATGTTCAGATTTGATAAAAACAATCTAAAACAACTTTGGTGTTTTGATAAATGTTTTGAATTTAGATTTAGGGAAATGTATCACAGCTACATCTTGACCAAATGAAAAAATTTGCAAAACAACCACAAGAAAAGAGGAGTGAAACATGACAATAAGTAGGAATAAGAAGTAAGATGGTCACTTGAAATATGTTGTTTTTTGGAGCTTCCAACAAGTTGAAGAGTTATAATAGGACAACACCACTAGTTGCATTTGCAAACAACCTTCAGGCAAAATGAAACAACATAGGTGGAGCTTATAATAACACAATGAAAAAAGTTTTGCAAAGTATAATCCTTCAGACTTGAAACCTTTTTTTTTCCTCCTACTTACATTGTTGTTTTTTTTTTGGTCTCCCCATGCTTACCATTTGCCCCATTCCCCTTTTCCCCCACAAGAAGGAAAAAGGTATATTTTACAACTCCAAATTCAATTAGGTTTTTCAAGTGCAAATGTCATGTGCAACAAAATTATAATTGAAATTTATTTTTCACAAAATTTCACCAAAAAGTCAACTTTAACAAGTTGCAAACAACATCCACATGGTAATAGTTTCAAACCAAACCTACCATTATAATGAAACATGCTTTCAATTATAACTAGTGTGAACCCCGTGCCTAATGCACAGGTGAAAGGAGAACAACATTTGCCAAAGCATATGGGATAAAAGTGAGGGTCTTATATGCAGAACATGGTGAGGAACACATTGTGAACTTGGGGAACATACTGGGAACCCATTAGGAACTTAGAGGGAACACCGTGAGAACACATTGGGAAATAGGGAAAAATGGAAAAAAAATCCTTCCCGCCCTCCAAACTTAAAATGAATAAAAGCAAGGCACCTTGGGCCTTCCCATTGGCGGAAAGGAAAATAAATCCTCCCCCTCACGCTCAAATAAAGCTTGCATGGAAAGTCCACTGTCCAAGTGGACATGGACTGTCCACTCTCCACACCAAATACAGCTTGAAAAAAAAAACCTCCCCTCCAACCTCCCACCACCCCCACCCGGGCAGAAAGTTGCAATGTCAGACTCTCAGTAGAAAGATGGTGTGCAGTCGGCAACCGAGGATGGACAACCGGACAGATTCAGGGGAAGCTTCATTTAACATCCCGACGTCCTTTAATAGTTTCATCCATCCTCTCATCCGTAGCTACTGTCCGTCCGGATTCAGGGGAGGCTTCATTCCACTGTCCGTCCGACTTCAGGGGAGGTTTCATTCTTCCTTTAATATATACCAGCTCCACAGGGAACAGGCAGTGACTGGAAGAATCTTCCAAGCACTACCCACACAGACAGACACCACTATTGCATTAATATATAGGATTGATTAATGTGGCATGGACATATGAACTTCATATACTTTTGTGTCATATCATCTATCCTTGTGTTGTAACATCAAACAATCCAATGGACCACAACTTGTCATGTCATTAAGTCATGGAAAAATATATATATTTATTGTCCAAAAATATTATAAGCTTGTCAAATTGGATGATGCCACATGGCTATGATGTATGCATGCACATGTTGCAAATGTTTACATGTCAACCATTAAAGTCGAAAGGTCAACTCAAATATATTTAATATGAGTTGAAGTAAAATAGCTAAAATTGAATTTATTTATTTTTTCATCTTTGGAATCAAGCATCTATATAAATGTGAATGTTGTAATCATGTGAAGATGCAATTGCAACTAAATAAGTTGAAAGTAAACCAATTACAAAAGTTGAAAACAAACAAATTTTGATTGCAAAATGAATGATACATTGTGAAGTACAATTGAGTTGGTGAACGTTCACTTCACAAAACATAGAGTCAACAAAAAGTTTAAGACAAGCTACAAAACATATATTTTGATTTTAAGCTTATCAAACACATTTACCATTAGTACTATCACCTTGCCTAGTAATAATGTACACATGGTCCCATAATACATTTCAAGATGAATTATTTAGGTTACTTCTGTATGTGAATTATCTCAAAGAATAATGTAATGCCAAAATCAAAATATGAGGCAAGGAAATTGGTGAATTTTTTTGGTCTTATTTACAAGTCAATCCATGGATGTGAACAAAGATCTAAATTTTTATACAAGGTCAATTGATATATAATTCCATCTTATATTGTCATTAGTCACCTAATTGCTATCCCTTATGTTCAACCAAATTACAACCTTCCACAAATCATCCACTATCCAAATCAACAATATGTTTATGTTGTGATATTGAGGCCTAACACAAAATATCAAAACACATTACTTGGTGCATTGCAAACACACCCAATTTCCTATTGGAACCTCCATACATGGTGGTATAGATAGCCATATGCCATCTTCTAGAACAATGTTCACAAACCTTGACATGGTTGTAACACCTTGTGATCCTTCACAACATTAATCATAAACCTATTGGAACTATGGGCAATGATGGATCCACGTGCACATGTGAGAAGTGACATCGTGCACGATTCCACACATGGTCTTTCCATGCTTGACCATCCCTTCCAACAATAAAACTCCAAAACATAAAACCTTTGTCAAACGTTGAAGGACATGATCAACTACACACCCAATGCAATAGGTGTTATTTTCTACAAATAAACATAGTATCTAGGTTCAAACCTTTCAATCTTGGGTTGATGCCCACCTTTTTAGGTTTTGGCACATCATAATGCATCTCAATGTTGTGTGATGGTCAAGTTCTCCATTGCCATGACTATTTTGAACAAGGCTACACATTATTCACAAGCTTGAATTTGGACATTGCAATCATTCAAATTGACCACATGGGCCACATCCCTAGAGATGGATGTTGGCAATTGTGGTTCAAACCTGAAATATAAAAAGTGTGGGGAAAACAAAACTAAGGACGTTTGTTTATTAAATTGGTATCCCATGGTCAACCATGGCAATTGTATGTTTCAATCATTTGTATGCCCCTTCTTCATGTAATCCATATTTTTATAAACCTTCTTTCATCATTTTATCATGAATAATAGTCCTATGGTTAATAAAAGCTTGCTCACACAACTTCTAAAATTTCCTTTGGAATTATGTGCTTTGATCCGTGATTGAGCACTCTTGGGCAAAAACATGGTAAAGTAGACCAAAAAAGTAATTTGTTTAAAATCCAATTTATGATTGAGGCAACTCTTGACATTCACATTAAAAAATTGATAAAAAAACTTTCTAAGTAGAAACATAAAACCATCAAGACATCCATTGGGTTTGTGGTAAATTGAATAAAAAATTCCAATAAACTTTTTATAATAAAAGTAGGTAACAAGTAACTTTGGAATTTACTAGTTAGTGTGGTGTTCAAATTAATTTTTACATAATTTTTTTGATATATAATGACTATAATATGTACAATTTGAGAGCACATAAACATATTCTAAGTTTTTATTAACTTTGAAGTAGAGAAAAATCAATATTTGACTTACTTTCATCCATTTGTAACCAATTTTGTAAAACCCAAACATCTATGTAGATTTATTTTTTTGGAATCTACTTAAATGCATATTTTAAAATGTGGTTCTTGAACTTTATTATAATAAAGTAAAAGAATATCATTATATGAATCAATGAATAAAATAATATTTCTATTTCAATACATTAAAGCTTACTTATGTCTATTTGTCATTGTGACAATTAGAATCACCAATTGTCTACTTTTGCCCAAGTTTTGTTGGATCACCAAATCTATTCAAAAACCAATCAAAAAACACATAAACCCTTTCACTATTTCAAGAGTGGTGCCAATTCAATCCACTTAAAAAAATGTTCAATCATAACTAACATGTATCAATTATGATGAATAGTTAAGCTTAATGACCCAACAAAATCCAAGATCCATTGATACCCAAGCCTCGTGATTGGTAGAAGTTGTAAATGACGGGTAGGTGTATTGAATGAATTATGATGCATGAACTTGATCACACATCATGCATTGTGAAACAAATTACTAAATCTCTAATTGAATGTTCCTTCCCCCAATATTGGCATTGAAGCAAACCATAGGTTTCACATACCCCAAAATGTCCCAACTTTTCACATGGGTATGTCTCACAATGTTTTTTTACAAGTTTGGATGTGATACCATTGATACATGCCCATCTATCCATATCTTGAAATGGGTTTGTCCTTCCCAATGGTATCTTTTGGTTTTTGAAAAACTTGATCCTTTTTCTTCCAAATGTCAATCCCACATTTAACTCCAACCCTAAACCCTTTCCTTAATACAAATAGTCCTTCTTGTTTTGGTTAATGCTTCAATATGCAATCTTTATTTTTTCATCTTCACAAAAAAACAATTGATGATATCCATATCATAAATCCAAAATGCTAAACATCTTGGCTTGGTAGATAGTATAAAAATCTCTTCTATCAATGGCATAACATAATTGTCAAATTATGTTTGCTTTTTGATACATCTATAGTTTCCACACATTTGATTTTAGTCCAATTGCTAGAGATGTTTTTCTTGGTAGACATAATTGTGATTAATGCATATTCCCCTTTAAAAAGCTGCACCAACCTTGCTTGCCAAAGTTCTTCATTTGAATTTTAACCAAAGCCCATTCCATGTCATTCATCCTATAAGGTCATTAAAAAAAATGTACTATCTCCTAAGATGACATGAACTTCTTGCCCTTCAAATTTGCCCAACTCCTTGAGGCTAAAAGTAAAATGATGAACATAGTTTGACAACAACTATCACGTCTTGCACGTCTCACCTCCTCTCATTGTGAAACCAATTTTTGGTTTGCATGCTTTCACAATTATTAGCACCTTAGGCTTGGATGGTGACTCATCCCTAGTGCCCAAGGTTGAGGTTGCACCCTATAATTGCTACAAGGTTTATATGGGAACATTCACACATGAAGCCCCCATTCCATGTGCATATAGATTCCCTTCAACTTTTCCAAACAAATCCAAAATCTTGGATGCTAAGTCCCCCATTCCAAACATTGAGTTCTCATGGCATCCGTCACCTTTTTCATTTGTGTAGAGTCCCAATGTTGTCATGGATGTTTGGCTCATTTAGGATCATCAAATGTAACTTGAATGTCCTACCACTCCCATTTACATGAATGTGCTTGTCTCAGGATGAGATGTAGGAGGTGATAAAGATGAATACTGCAAGGAGCATGGGTGGGAATGGAACAATTGGTATTGCTTGGCCAATTCTAGGCTTATAACCTAAGTTAGATAGTTCAAGTTCATAACTTGAGCAAGGAAAATTTGTGTGCATGTTTTCATGTGTGACTTTGTTAGTTTTGATAGTGTTGGGTGCTGATCTTGTAGCACATGACATATTTGCTAGGAACCTATGTGTGGTAGGTACATCCCATGCTAGAACTCTCCAATTCCAATTACATTGTGATCACCTCATGTTGACATGATCTTATTGGTATGCACAGCCAGTGTTTAACTGAATTTTGTTCTCTTTGTACACATTGAAACCACCATGCTGTTGCATATTGGGAGCCTGCCTGCCTTTGATTCTTTGGTTCTTCTATCATCACAAGCTTTGCTCGTGACTATGGCTCATTGGTTTTCCAGGTCTCTTAGTTCCCTGTTTAGTTTCCTTGCAGCCCATTTTGGTGCAATTCTATCATTTTAGAACCCTTAGGCAAAGTGGTGTCATTTAGGCATACAAGATGTGATACGATGCACAGCTTGATTGGTGCTGCACTTGATAGCATGTGATTCGAAGTGCAAGTGATATGACAAATCATAAACTCTACAGCAAGTGCCCCTAATATCAATGTATTGGAAAATAAATAGTCTAACTGTCCATTTGTCAATTTCAGCACAAATTTGTAGTGCAATTTCAGTCAATTGTTTACTCCACAAGTGCCTATTTGGAACCAAACATACTGAAACTAACTTGGCAGCAGCCATAACTGCTCTGTGCAACAACTGGTCATATCAGTCTTAACAATGCAATCTACTGCTGTCAATAGACTTATTAGTGCTTACATAGCTTGCAGTTGGAGTAAACAACCTGAGTTGGCAATGAAAGGATCAAAACACTCTAAACAACCCTATGATAGATAGTTAAACACATTGAACACATCTTATCTCTTGCATACATGTTACAATGTTGCATCTGAGCAGAATTCTCAAAAATTTCCATGCCCCCAGGGGGTGATGGATCTATGGTATGACCCCGATTTGATACTATGAAGGTCCCAAGTTCAAACCTGCTCACCAGCAGGTGAAAGTCCTGCCATGTCCTCTGCCATTGGGACTGACTTGGGGGTACTGACAAGCTGGGTACTGCCAACACAGTTTGTCAATTGTGTCTAGTGTCCAAAAAGTGAAATACAAATTGCCACTCTGAATTGAGAAATACATAGCATGAAATTCAAAGGTTCATGAAATCCTTTTGATTTAAAATACAAGGTCATTAACAGGAATCAGTAGTGGCGCATTTTTTTTCCATCTCTTGCTTGATCTAAGCATGTTCTCCTAGACAGTTCCTCTTCCAAAGCAAACTGTTATAGATTTGTAACTGAACATTATGGCTTCAGGTACTACTTGTGAGATTTTCATCAAAAATATATTCTAAGACACAGATCTGTAAGACACAGATCTAGTGTTATAAAGCAGATTCTATTCCTCTACAAAAAGGGGCTTTAATGCAGACTAAAGCACAAAAGTGTCACTAGTCCTCCAATTGTGCAATGCAAGTGTCTTCCCAAATACTTACTCCTCATGAGGTACTTACTTACTTCTCAAGCTCCCTGTAGAGAGTTGATCTCTGTTGCACACATAAATTTCCTTGGGTCATACAAGTCACAAAGTCTGCTTTCTGCAAATATATTTACAAAGTCTGTGTTGTGACGGATTATGCAACTGTGTGCAATAGTTATATGTGTGCACTGTGATATTAGACTTACAGTAGAGTATCATGAGTTTAAACTCTTGTTGTGAACTGTTCTAGACTGGCTGAGGAGCTGATGAGGTCTTGCTATTGTCAAGCTTTGAGAATTTGTATTGACTTCAAGTGGTTTGCGGTTGCTGAGTAGGTTCGGAGCAGCAGCAACAAGTGCAGCAGGAGGTACTACTAAGTCCAGGTTTGGATGCAGTTCTCGTGCTTCTTCATCTGACACTTTTGCACCTTTCACTTTAAGAGCTGCAGCTGCAGCAGCATTGCTGGCCTGATTTGGAGTGTTGAGTATACTAAGCTTGAGCTTTCTGAACTTGCCAGTTATGGATTTCATGCCTATTCCCTGCTGCATCACCAGATCAGTCTTGTTCTTCTTCTTTGTCTTCTTCTGCCTCTTCTGCTTCTTCATTTTCAAGAATCCGACCCACATGGGTAACCTGACGAGTCTCCCAATTCTACAATTCAGGGCGTGACTGTCAAGACCCATGATGAAGCAGCTGGGTTGAGCAGCGTGTTGGGTGTTGGAGGACTTCACTCTTGTGGTGTGCCCATTCCATAGAGGCAGAGGTATAAGCTTGCTGACCTTGGTGAGAACTTCCACCACTTCACTCATGGACGGTTGTCTGGAGCCAGTGGGTCGTAAACAGCGTGCAGCAATGGTAGCCATATGCTTCAAAGCCGTGGCGCACAATGGAAGCCTAATCCTAGGATCGCATATTGCCAAAGCGTTTCCCTGCTTGATGAGTGGCAAGGCCCAATCCACAAGACTAGATAAACTGCAATCCGCGTTCAGCGACATGGCGTTCTTGCCACTAATGATCTCCAACAAGAGTACGCCGAAGCTCAACACATCCGTCTCTGGATTGATGACGATCCTGAAAACGCCGGCGCCGGAGTCTGCAGCTGATCTGCCGCAGTCATGAGCTGCTGCTGCAGCATCGGTTTCGGGCTCGCTCGACTCAGGGATGGAAGACAAATTACTTTTCCTTGCAGGCGCAATCAATTCTGCAGTGTCTTGGCTCACAGCACGGCGCGCAAGTCCGAACTCCCCGAGCCTGGCGTTCCAACTCCGATCGATGAACACATTCATGGCTCTTATGTTGCGGTGGACGATCGGAGGGGAAGAAGAGTGGAGAGCGCGGAGCGCTTTGGCCGTCTGAAGAGCCAGATGAACACGAAGCGGCCAGCTTAAAGTGGTGGACGACTCGGGACTAGTATCCTGATCAGCTGCTGCCGCTGCGCTGCTGCAGCTGCTTTGTGGATGAAGCTGTGAATGCAAGCTCCCATTCTCCATAAACTCCATCACCAAGAGCTTCACCTTTCCTGCATCCTGACTGTATCCGAGCAAGTTCACCAGTCTTCTACTAAAAACCTTTGTGAGAATGTCCACTTCATTCTCGAATGCGTCTTCATCTTGCCACAACCTTCGTCCATGAAGCGAAGGCCGCTTCACGGTCACTATTCTTCCGTCGCCTAATCTTCCTTGGTACAGGTTGCCATGGCTAGATGTGCCTATCAGATTCTCCTCCGCAAAGCCGCCGGTTGCTACCTCCAGATCCTTGTACTTGAACAAGTCAAGCTTCACGTTTTTCTTTTCTGCAGGGCCGCGCTGATCTGACGTCGGGGAGCTAACGAAAGCGAGCCTGGCAGCTGCAGAATTGGCTTTACCCGACACACCCATGTATCTGAATTTTTGCCGATGATCAACTGCAGCTTCACATGCAACAGCAACCTCGCAGGGCTTCGGATCCCTCACCAGCGAGTCGCGTACTGCAGCTGCCGCATGATTGCTGCAGAACACAGCTAACCGTCACACAAAAAATCCACCAGATTCAACTAAACATCCTCAAATCACGAGCACAGTGCAGAAGGTTTCGATCTTGAACAGAAAAACGCTTACACAAACGACCAACACTATAAACACATCAAACAAACTCGTTTACAAACTGCTCCAGGAAAGCAAACTTTGCAGTGCCAAGCGCAGTAGTCTAGACACTGATGATGAAACAAGATCTGCAACTGGAAATCTCTCTCTGCAGGATTCTTGAATAGGTAGCAGCTGTCGGCTTCTACTGGAAAACTAAGCTTAGGAACAAGTCTTGTTGTTCTTCTTTGTTGTTGTCGTCGTTGTTCTTCCTATAAAAGAAGACAAGATGCTCCAGCGCCACCACCACATGAGTCCTCGTACTTGTAGAGACTTGGGTGGCAATCTTTCTTTTACATGCTCTGTGCACATGAGACACCCACACTGCACAACGTGGCCACATGTCCCTACTGATCTCCAGTCTCGAGAACACGGAAGAAGAATTATTGTAGACATGTGAGAGACACAGAGAGAGAGAGAGAGAGAGATGGGGAGAGAGAAAGAGCGATGACATTCTTGGAAGGACTCAAAACATTTACGTCTTGGGTGAAGAAAATTGTACATCTTTTGATCGGTGTTGTTTTTTATGAGTTTTTTCTTCTGTAGCATCACTGGTGATCGTTCCCAAAAGGATCCAGCATTCGTTGACGACAATTGTTCATACTGCAGCTTTTTTTTTTAACACATCTTTTCCCCAAAAAAATTCAAATTTCTTTGAACAAAATGACCCAGAAAATAACTCAACAATTGCTCAAAAATATCATTAACTTTTACCTCCCTGGGTGAAGAAAATTGTAGCTTTGGATTAAGGTAGAACTGCCCATCACTGGTCACTACCTTATCACCAAACATTTCTTTAAATCTTCGTCATCTGTGCTTCATTTAGAGTGATTTAAAATGTTATGAGAGCACCACCTTAAGCTCTAGAGATCACCTATGAAGTGCAAAGGAAAAGGAGTAATGAAAAAATAGGAAGAAGAAAAATGAGCTTTCCAACTCACAAAATGCATTTTTTTTTCTTTTGTTTAGACCCCTCCTACTTTCAAAGTTTCTAACTTTTTCATTTCTTGTTCATTTTAAATGATTTAAAGTACTATAGGAGTGCCACCTTCAGCTCTACAAATCATTTAAAAATTCTAATAGTAATAGAACAACATACAACGAATGTTTTTAAGTGTTTAAGAACCAACTTTGTAGTGTTTTGTTCTTTGTTTTTTGAGTTCTTGACCTCTCTACTTTGAGGGACCATAACTTCTTATTTTTAATTTTTTTGAACAATTTTTAGTGTGTTAAATGCGTCAAGAAGAGGCGTTCAAGTTTTGTTCAGACACCAAAAACAATGAACCCTTTCCTTGGATTTGGCTTGCCTTGAACGCCTAAATGTTTGCTCATCAATCGTTCTACCCTAGTGTTTTTTCTTTATGAATTCCTTACCTTAGTGTCATTGGAGATCATCCCCAAAAGGATCTAGCATTAATTGATGACAATTGTTCACATTGTAGAATTATTATTTTTTACAAATCTTTTTATATTTTTTGGCAATTGTTTTTCAAATTTCTTTGAAAAATGGTAAAAAAAATCAAAAACATCATTTCTACATTTTTTTTTAGTGTCTTGAATTTTTTTTTGGCATTGTGCAAAAAAATTGCTGCAAAAAAATCAATTATTTTGATGAAGAAAATTATTCAAGAGATTTATCTCTCTTTGGGCAATCGTTTTTCTTCTTTACAAATAACTCATTCATAAAAACCTAAAAAACAATTGAAATTTGTGCAAAGAGAAAGTAGAATCTCTTAATGTACAAGTTTTAAATGGGTTGTAGATCTACACAAATATGGTGGCTATTTTGTAGGTTGAAAAACCTTGTGTTTTGTTCCATTGGTTAATTACAACACCCAAGTTCATAACTCGTAAGCTCTAAGGTAGTTAAACCTAAAATGAAAAGTGCCCTTTCTTGGACACTTAATTTTGTGCTTATATTGATCATTCATTGAACCTTTCATGAGCAATTAATTATAGAACTAAATAAGGGTAAATCACAACCACATCTTGTTATGTTTGGGGCTTTAGTGGAAGCCACATTTAAGCATATGGGTGACAATCTTTGAGATGGATTGATGATTGTTTAATACTTGTAGAATGACACAATATCAAATACCACGCATTTATCCTTGACCTAGGAACAAACCACCAAAGAAATGGGTGTAGGTAAAAACTAAAATGTGGGTCCAAGAGTTAATTCGCCAAGCACACAAGCATATGTTGATGTTTTTCCCTAAGCACCCAATGGATTAAAGGAAACATGTTTGGTAGGTGCTTGAAGCGCTAAAGATCTTACATGTTGATTGCACACAAAAGGATGCAATTGAAGAAAAATGGCAACTAGGTTGATGCAAACTTGAATTTGCCAATGGAGGTAGTTGAGTTGAGCTTTAAAATCCAAAAAGTTCCCCACATGTTTGGTGTGTTTATCACATTGTTCAAGAATCACTTATATGGAATTATGTAGTCTAGAAAAGAAGGCAAGGTAAAAGTGTTGTAGGAAAGAAAAAAAATTGTTTGTGCAATATGTGAAGATGATGTGCATAATCATGCATCCAATTTCATTCACTCAATTGTGGCTAAAGGTTGTTAAGATTACACAAGAAAGACAAATGCCTTTCCAAAATGGGGTTCTTAGGTGGGAGTGGTTTAGGTGGTCTAAGAACTATAATCTTGATCTATCATTTAGAGTTGCATGGGGTATGGAAGTTGGTTGTGTGAAAGGTTTATGCCTTATAAATGTTACATGAACCTAGCAAAGTCATACGACCAATGCAACTACACATTGGGACATATATGAAATTGCATTGAATGAGAGGTTCAAGCTAGTAGAAATGGGGGCACTTTTGTCCTTGTTTGAATTGGTTTTAGGTATGTGCATTCCATAACATTTTATGAAAGAAACTAGATGTTTGTCTTGTCTTGCATCAAAGCAATAATGTAGTGTTTGCCTTGAGGACGTTACTTCTATTTTATTACAAATGGCATGCCAAAAAAAAAGGTGCAATTTATTGAGAATATATATAATATATAATTTATTTAAATATAAATAGGGTTTCAATAATTCATTTTGAGAATACATTTATAATATATTTAAAATATGCTAGAAATATGTTTATATTTCATAGCATATTCAAAAATATCCTTGTGTTTCATGTGTTTCTTGAAATATACAAGGAGTGACTTCCTTAGGGTGTTTACTAAATTTTTACATTTTTTGAGTAAGCAATTCAAATGTAACTTCATAAAAAGATATGAATATGGTGTTAACATGTCTATGCAACCAAAGCTTGGATGGCATCCATTCTATTTGACGAGTGGATATCACATTTCATAATCTTTGTTCAAGCTTACTAAGGAATTTTTTAAAAAACTAACCCCCATTTACTTCTTTTAGACGGCCACAATTTTCATGTTACATTAAAGGTTATGGACAAGGCAAAGAATGTGGGCTTGGATTTGAATACTTTAGAATTTCACACAAGCCATGTTTTACAAACATTTGATGTTGTTTGGTTCAAACTTTTCAAATTGCCTTGGGGCTTAGAAGCATGTTTGGACTTTGGCTAACAAAAGTAGAAAGGTTGGAAAAGAAGACCTAGCTAAGTGGGTGTTTCTAATTTTCAAGAAGGTGTTGACAAGATCAAACATCTGCAAAGGCTTCAAGATTATTGGGATCTAGCTTTTAAACCTAGTTGGAATGGAAGGTAAGATGCAACCTAACACATAATTTATGGAGACAAATTTACTGATGTTTGAACATGAAATTATGGATTTCCAAGTTGAAGAAATATTGGGCGAATGCATTGGTAACCTTAAGCCCAATGCCTACCATTATTATGGGGAAATTGATGGATAGTTTGTTACACTTCATTCAAGAAGGCACCATCAATGTTGGTTAATATGACAACCCAAGAAGTTCCCAAACTATGGTTATTAGCATTGATCATACAAGCTTACAAACCTAAAGGCATGAATTGCAAAAAGGTGCCATTGATGTGGGTTACCAAACTGATATCATGACAATGATTGCTATGGTGATGAAAGCCAACATTAATTGCATTGGGGTGCATGCACAAACGGGTGGACCAATTTGGGTATCACCTAAACCAATTCTACCTTGGCGTTGCCATTGCAAGCCCATGTCGTATTATAGGTCTTAAAATTTATTAAGTGGAATTCCTTTAAAGATCTTAACTTGAATATCTACATGATGCACAAAATCATTTTACAAAAAATTTAAAATCATAAAAGCCATGAACTTTTGAACTCAAAATTCATGAATTGCGCTTCTGATTACCATTTTTATGTGGGCTATGTTATGATCCATTGATTGATGGGGTGTGTGTTAGGGACTTGGAATTAATAAGATATCATATCAAAAAAATGTAGGAATAAAATAAATAATAAGTTGAATTTTAAACTATATTTATGGACTTTTGAATGGGCTAATTATGAACATGTTTTCATAAGTTCTTATCATATATTGGACGAAGAAATATTTTATGATTTTTTTGCTTAAATGTTTAAGGAAATAAAAATTCTAAATGTGTCATTAATGACATGGAAAAAATATGAAAAAAATTAATGTAAACTAGTTGTAATTTCCAAAATCTAACCAAGATTTTGAATAAATAGGGTTTTGGTTTTGTGGCTATTTGGCCCACCCATTTGTGCACCTACCCATTGTAATGTTTGTTGTAGTGATGGGTTTTAGCAATGGTGCAAGAATGGGTGCCAATAATGCCATAAGTCATTTTTTATTTTGTTTGAACCTTTGCTTATGTCTACTCATTGAGTCACAAAGGAATCACTCATAGATTATTCAAAAATTTATAATGATGATTTCTAATCATTACATTTATGTGCTTGAATAGAAATTAACATGAAGGCAAATAGCAATTAGAGAGAATGAACATTGGAAGGAAAAGTTAATTGTGTTGAAATAAACAAAAGTTGCATAAAAAACAAAAAAAAACCTTGCCAAACACTATAGGTCAAATGAAAAGGCCTAGAAGAATGCCTTTGATGAAGCATGGTCTATCAAACATTGTGTTAAATAAGGCAAGGTGTTACATAGTGTGATTTGCCCTATTTTACTTCTACTTGCCAATGTTTATCAAGCCCCACTTTATGGGATTATTCATGCAGTTTGCAGTTATAATGTGATGCAAGTAATTGCAAGATGAAATGCATGACCAAAAAAAAAATGATTCATGCATATATTTGATTGAACTAGCATGGGTACATAGAGACATTCCCAATTCAACACATATGAAATAAACTATTTATAGGTTGTTGAAGACATTGAAAGAGCCCACATCATTCACAAAAGCTAATAGATTAATATCACAATAATATTGTTGCTTAGAACCTTACATGTTTAAAAGTTAGCTAGATTACAATAATTAACAATTATTTTAACATCACAAGTTAACTCATTTTGAACAATGGGCAACACATTTTATATAATTGTGCAAGGTACAGTCATACTAACATGTACTAAAAATAATTGTAACCATTACTTAATTTTTTGAACTTTGGATATCAAAAGAAATAGTAATAATAAATAGAATATTTTTTAAAAAAAATGTTATTGTGAATACATTATGTAAATATCATAAAAATTTGAAATTAATCTAATGAGTGAAAAGTACATATAAGGAATTTTAGCCTCTTGTAACCACTACTTAAAAGTTGCATAAAGGTAGCTTAAAAATAGTTTTGACACTAAAAGAAAAATTTGAAAATATTTTTTAATGAATTATTTTGGGATTTCTTCAATATACACCTTGGTATAATAGTATTAAGAAGATTTTTTTTAATTAATTTTTTCTGAAAGACGTATTAAATTTAAAATATATATATTTTAAGAATAGTGTGGTTGGATTCTACACATTTAATCATTAGTTACACTATGTCACATTTGGCACCCCAATGATGTCATTTTGAAACAATCACATGTTTGATTCAAGTTTTGTTACCTTCTATGTTTGAAGACATTTGTTACCAATTCATGTTGTTAATAAAAGTTGATATGGGGGTTCATATATAAATAAGTACCCTAGTACCGTGGTCAATTCACACTAATTATATTATTTTCAGAAATGCTGAAATTTTCAAAATTTATTTCTTCCAAATCAAAAAATATTGTGAAGGAAAATCAGGAATATTCCATTTGTAGAAATGAATTTTTCAAAATTAATTAATTAGTTGACGGTCATGTGTTGAAATGGCCAAGGTGTGATGGTATCCATGCAATTATGTATGGGCCTCCTTGCTCATTTGAGGTGTTTACACATCAAAACTTTGAAAATGTGTAGGTAATTCAAGGATGAACCAAAAATGATAATTCCATTTCTATTTCACAACACTTTCATTTGCTAATCCAATGATATTTGTTTCATCAAAGTCTCACATGATTTCTATGCTTTTCATCTAATTTGTCCATCCAAGGTTTGGTTACCTGAGCTCTAGCTAAAAAGTTATAACCCACCCTGCCTACTGGAAGACTCTTGATTATCAAAAGGAGTGCCTCACCTAATACTTGAAGGTTTGTTGCCGATGTGTATGCAGGAGAAGAGAGCTACTACCTAACAAAGCGAAAGCTTTTTAGACTTTTATTGGCTTTCAAACAGAATGTAGTAGTTTCATTTGGTCCCACAGTTTGAGGAATGGTCATCAGGTGTCGCCATGAAGTGTGAGTTAATTTTCTGCCAATTATTGCTTCATTTGAACTTGCTGTGTGGGATGGAGCCATTCTACCATGAGCAACTGCTTTTCAAGTAACTACTAACCACACCCACTTGCATCATGATCCTTACACACCCCCACATTGAACCAGCCCTCACCACTACACCAAGAAGGATGGATGGTAAGTGATCAGGAAACAGTTTTCTGTTGGGTTCCAGTTCCCTAGCTAATAAGCATGGTTATTAGCTTAGTTGTGGTTTACAACTTATGTACTAACAACCCACAACTGGGCAGTAAAAACAGCCTCACCTATGTATAAACCACCCACTTACCTAGTAGCACTTATTTTGTACCCATCTTCCTAGATATAGGACCTATTTCTTACAGAGTGGGTTACCAAGGTGAAACTCGATATTAACTCAGTTGAGGTTCATCCACAACTGAGTCAGAACAACCATCTAGTGGATGGTGCACTGGTGGGTGCTGGTTCACTCTGGCCTACACATAAACAGTGTGACGGGTGAATGTCTGTGTCACGGATGATGACTCCAATGGCACAGATCACCCAATTGTAACCCTTGTCTTTTGCAAACAAAATATTGTACACACTACAAGTTACAACCATGCAAGGATCAGGTGGACATGCACATCAACTTCATAATGAAAATTATGATCCAGAAAATCCAACAAGATATATATATTTTTTCATGCAAGTAAGTCCACACTCCACAGTAACCAAACCCCTGGAGGCCACAAGAATAAGTTAAATAAGAATCACAAAATCTTCATTTATCACAAAGTACATATATCATGTTCAATTGCTGGACCTTAAAATCATTGGATACAACACAGTCCAAATCTTTTGCAAGAAGAACAATTGGTATTTGGGGCTATTATTATTCATTCATCAACAAACTTTAACGGAACCCTTCAAATCTAGGAACTTTTTTAGTCTAAAAGCAATTGACCTTATGTCATAAAGGCAAGGAATTCTTTCAAGGCATGATTGGATAACCATGTATGTGTGTGAGGTAAACATCATGCTCCATTACATGGACTACAAGTAGTTTCTTTACCAATTCCAATTGATTGTAGGTTGTTTACAATAAAGTTATCCGTAAAGTCCGGCAAAGACCGCACCGGAACCCACTGTTTTGGTCACATAGGGGACGAGATGAGATTTCAAGAAAAACAGGAAAACAAAGTACACTGGGCTTCAACGGGGCATGAAACTCAGTTTAGCACCAAAATTTGGTGCTAAATTGAGTCTGCTCTGTCCTTTCTTTTCCTGAACGCTTTCAACCATTCACTGCTGCTGCTATGTGTACTGTAGCTATAAATGTATGTTCTCGAGCCTGGTGCATTTAATGCTGAGTCTCAGTATTTCATACCCTTATTTAATAAATTTTCATGGCTTTGCGGACAACAGCCAGGAGAGGACGAAGCATCAAATGAGGGGTGCAACTCAGGGCCAACAGGACATGACTTTGCGGATAACTCTAATACTTGGTAAACCCTTTCAATGGTCTGGACTCCTTGATTGGAAAACCCCTTCAGAAACCATTAAAAGATCTAATGTCTAACTAAACTTCGGTTTTCACTACGTAGGTCCTTTTCCTGGCTTGTGCCAATAAGTTGAAAGCAACGATTAATATAGTTCTGAAATCATTTTTAACATTATATAATCTCAAATGCTAGTATAAAGTGTGTGAAAGCTTGTGATGCATCCCCAAGGTTGTTAAGTGGTATTTATTGTAATTTTTTAATTTGTTGTAATGAAAATTTGAAAACCTGAGACATGCTTTTCTTAATTCTTTGTGATCAAGACAAGGGCAAGAGCAAGATAAATTTTTAAATACTTGACCAAATCTCCATTTTCAAAGCAAAAATTCATGTTGAGGATCTTGGGAGTGCCTTCCTTTGATTTCAAAACATTCATTTATTTTTCACTCTTTTTGCCCTATGACATGTTTTGGACATGTGCTAAGCCTAATTCTTTATTAGTCTTTCAATTCCACTTCATTTTCTAGGTGTTTTCCTTGTTTTTTCTGGAGTTAGTTGCAAGCCCCAAATTTTGGATGTAGCAACTTTGTGTCTAATGACTTTTGAGGCCTATTGTAACAAAAAGAAAGGTTACATTATATATCAACACCATAATGCAACTTTAAATGACAGATGGTTGATTACAGAAACTTTTATAATGCAATTGGGATTATCAAAAGAGTACCTTTCTAATCTCCCATCTATTCGAACATCATGACAAGTTTGATTTATAAGCCTCAAGGAATCAGAACATTTTGATTTTTCTCTCTAAAGCCCACTGGTCTTTTCTATGGCAGTTCATACTTGACAAGACACATTCCCAACTTTGATTGTATGGAAGAAACAATGAATGGTATATTTTGTCTTGTAACAACATTCAACCCTAGAAGTTGGACAAAGGAGTAAAACACAACTTGAATAGATTACACACAAAAGTTCTTATCCAACCCAAATTTGTTAACAATATCCCATTTTTCCTTTGGAGCTTTGACAACAATGCAAGTACTCTTTTCCAAGAACATAATCCAACTATTTCCTTCAGAAATTCCCAATGCCCAAACACTATTGAAACATGTCATTCAGACCAATCATGAAACCCCTATATTTTTTCATCATTGTCCTTGAATTGGTCCCTAAAATTTACTTATAATCCTACTTCTCCTCTTTTGAAGCTCATAACGTAGCTAAACTAAATAGCTCTCAGGAAGAAGATATATTTACAACGGGGCATTCTTCCCCAACCACACAAAATAGAAAGGAATTGACTACACACTGGAATTCAATGTTTTTAAACCTTCCCAAAAACATAGAAGCTGAGCAAAACACTCAACTTTTCTTCTAAATTGCCAAAGCACTTAGCTTGATTAAACTTTCACTTTTTATACTCCAAGCTTCTCCAATTTCCCGTCACCATAGAATGCATTGAACCAATCTTTGGCAAAGCTTCTAGACTCACTATGAAGAGCAAACAACAAAAGTGATAAACTTGTGAATATGCCAACAAAATAAACAAATTGAGCATCCATAATTCCTCTAGTTCCATGAATGTAGGCACCTACAACCATAAAGCAAAACAAACAAAAGAACAACTACTTTGAGTAAACATAACCACCATACTAGTGAATGATCAACATCTCACATTAGGTGTTGAATTAGGATAATCTTGGTGATCTTTTTCACTTTTTTACCTTATTATTCATTTGAGGTGACATATGTAACCACTTCCATTATAAAAAATCTATGTCCACACATATCAACATTTCAAAACAGATGATGATATAACTATAAATCTTACCTGGTTTCTTGCCAAGTTTATCCATCATTGTCCTTGAGAGTGCAAATTCCTACTCCATCATCATGATCCTAGTGTCCCTACCATCTTTATAGCTAACAAATAGTTGAGGTCCTTCCCAACTTGCTAAAAGGGATTTTTTTTACTTGGCTTAAGCATTTTCAACCACACATTTTTTCCAAAAAAATGAAACATAATGTGCCCTTTTCTAGCAGCATATGTTTTTTTCTATTTCTTTTGTGTTTAATCCACATTCTCCAAGAAAAGACTCATGGAGTTGAGCCACAAGCCCCATCTTGCTTACCATTTGTATTACCAAATCCTAAGGTTTGGTTTGATCATCAATTACCTATGTCAATTTGCTTAAACAATTATCAATTATTAATCTTGGAGTCCTTGTTGAGATCATGTAAGGTGAATATTTGGTACTTCCCTAGATATCACATTGATATCTAAACAAAATCTTTGAGACTTTAACATCCAATCCTTTGATGTATGTTGTTGAAACAATAATAAGTCCATGCTTTAGAGTTTTAATCATCCTTTCAACAATACTATTACATTGTGGCTGCTATGGAGTAGTGAATTGATGGGTGATCCCAAAATTCTTACACATCATATCAAATTTTGTCATCCATTCCCCACCATTGTCAATGGTCACATACTTTGGAACCCCAAATTTGCATATTATTTCTTTTTGAAGAAATTTAGCAATAGTTGTAACAATGTGTTCTTTTATAGGTTTTGCTTCACACCATTTGCAATAGGTGTCAATGACAACTAACACATATTTGGAATTGGAGAAGGGTATGAGAGCTATTTTTTCAAAAAAATTGAAACAAACTATCATTCTTCCTTTTCTTGTGTTTTCTACATTGTTATTTTATTTCTAACACTAAAAGAACAATTGTAGCCTTTTGGTTTGTGTGACCAATGACACAAAAATTGTTCAAATTGGCTAAGGAATGAGGAAAATATTGGAAATCATTTGGTGATAGTTGTGTGTTTGGTGATGGGCGGTTCTACCTTAGCACCCCAAAATTAAATGCAGTGGTAGAGAGTGAAAAGGGCTTTTCACATGCACATTAATGGGTCTAAACTAGTGTTGGGCGATTCTCGTTTTTTTAGTGAGAACGTTTAAGTTTTTTAGTCTGATTCTCAAAATGAGATACCAAGGTTTTCACATAAGGTGATAACCTTTTTGAAAACCTATTCATTGATTTTTGCCCAAGTGAGAACTAGTTTTTTGAAAACCTCAAAGGGTATTAGTTGAACTTTTTGTGATAACCTTTTAGGGTATTAAAACATGTGGGCACCAATTTTCAGGGTTTTCAAGGTGTTTAATGTTTAGGGTAGACCATCCAACGATTGAGCATTTAAACGCTCCAATCAAGCTAGATCCAAGGGGAGGGCTTCATCTTTTTTTTGGTCCAAACAAAACTTGAACCCTTCTTCTTGGCACATTTGACACACTAACAATTGTTGAAAACAAATTACAAATGAGAAACTTATAGGCCCCCAAAGTAAAAGGGGTCAATAACTCAAAAAAACAAACCATTGAACACTACAAAGGATGGTTCCCAAACACCCAAAAAATTCATTGTATGTTGTTATGTTGCTATTAGAATTCAATGATGATTTGTAGAACTCCAAGTGATGCTCCTATAACACTTTAAATTGTTTAAAATGAATAAGAAATAAGAAAGTTATGAGATTTGAAAGTTAGAGGGGTCCAAAGAGAAGAAAGCAAAATAAAAAAGTGTTCTATAAGTTCGAAAGCTTATTTTTCTTTTTGTTATTTTTTCATTACTCCTTTTCCTATGCACTTCAAAGACGATTTCTAGAGCTTGAGATAGCGCTACCATAACATTTTAAATCACTCAAAATGAAGCACATATGATGAAAATATAAACAAGTGTTTGGTGATAGGCAGGTGATTAGTGATGAGCCAGTCTACTCTAGTTAGGTTTAGGTTTTAGTTTAGGTGACGCTAGCCTCCTCAATGGCTCCTTCACACAAAAAAAGTGAGAACCGCCCTACACTGGTTTGAACCTTGAACCTTTTTTGAGGTCCCAGGGTCCCAAACAGGACTCTACCACTGAGCTGTCACCCCTGGGGTTGGCTCTGATTTTTCGGAGTTGGAACAGAAACCAGAACTCGATTTTATTTTCTTTAACAACCAGATCCGGAACCAGAGCCAAGATAGTTATGATTTCGTAGAACTGGAGGTTCTTCACAAAAGTAAAGAACTAACCAACACCAGTCTGAAACAGACCCAATTCCAAATCTTTGGAAGAACCAAACCAGACCAGACCACTGCCACAATCAGCAAAAGGCACGAAGCCACACAATAGTGGTTTGAAATTCAACCACAGCAAATGAAGATGATCTGCTATGTTGTCTACTGCATGGCCTTGTCACTGCCCCTTGTCTCAAGAAGAGAATGATGAAGTACTTTTTTAAACACATCTTTGCCCACCAACTTGAAAATGCGTGCCATGGAGTATGTATCCTTCATATTAGTTGGACTGCATTTTAGTTTGTGAGTGGCTTGAGATTGGGCATCAAGCAAGTACATAATCAGACTTTGATGCTTCTGTGATTCAAAGGTGCATGGCTAGCTATGTTGGCCAATTGAGAAGCAAGCATGACAGAGATCTGGCTGCATTGGGTTTTTTTTGTTGTGGCTAACCAATTTTGGCTTCTTTTTCTGACCTTCAATTTTGAACTTCACTGTGTGAGCTTTCAGCCGGCACAATCTGTGAACTTCTATGGTAGGTGGGATTGGTTTGACTCACATGCTACACTACAGAGGCCATATAATTTGTGGGTTTTGAATTGTGAACCCAATATGAAGCTACAAGGAATGTGGGTCATGTTTTACAATTCTAAAATAATTAATAAACAAGGAGAAAGAGGAGGAAATAAGCAAGCAAGTGAGGTGAATTTTGAAACAACAAATTATTGCTCCTAGTTTGCTCCATCATCTACTTTGGTAATTATGAGTTTTGAATGTAAATATGTTTCTCTATGAGGGGTTTACAGTATCACTTGGAGAAAACATGTGTGGAGACCTAGTTCAATATGGACAATGATGTCCTTGGTGAAAAGCGAAACGTTCATTGTTCTAAAGAGGATTCTGACAACCCCACCTACCACAAAACATCAGGGCCAAAACAAAGCATCACAGATTGTTCACCAAATATTGAAGGATTTACTTTAGGAACATACCTAGTGTGTGTCAAGGGGCCAAGGCGAAATGACAACCACGTTGGGAAGTTACTTGGCCAGAACATGGTGGATGAGAGTGATTCTTTGTTCTCATGTTTGAATTTTGCAATACTTATGTTGGTGCTGTTGCACCAGTGTTGAAATGCCCATTTCCAGGGTGCACATGGGTTACCAGGGACTGATTCCAAGACATCTTCATTATAGGCAGGTTTCTTTTCCCAGCCTACTAATCCAAATAATCCCCCTACTGATGACAAGATGCAAAAGAAGAAGATTTCTACTGTTAATGGGAGTCTTTTTGCTTCACCATGTTCCCAATGGCTGTTCCTTGGAGTGTTCCCCATGGCAGTTCATTGCACAGGCAATGGCCAGTGGGAATGTAGTGAACCCAAAAAGCTCTTGGGGAACACAATGAACCAAAAGAGCTTGTGGGAAATGGCATTGAGAATCCAAGGAACAAAAAATGCTTAATGGCATCCACCATCTTCTGTCCAAGTAACTTCCGAAAGTGGTTGTCATTTTGTCATGCCCAACAGCTTAGACACATGTTTGTTGAATAATTAATCAATTTTGAAATTTTCATTCTTGAATCTTCAATATTTTCATTCAAAAAAAAATTTATTTGATTTTAAAAAAAAATTCAGCATTCTTGAAAATAATCTAATTAGTGCTGAAGCTACCAAGGTAGTAGGGTATTGCTCCTAGATGATAGTTGTGATACATAATTTCTGAAATCTGAAATCTTCTCAAAAATGTCATTTCCCACATGACATTAGGCCTTAAAGTTCACAAACACAATTACTTGCTAAGAATTATGGTCTTATATTTCAAAGGTTATATAACTTTTAAGTGACTATCCTTAATGGAGTAGGATTATTTTTTATTGCAGTTAAAAATTGCAATCTCCTTGATGTTAATGTATATATTGTTTGAACCATATGGTGACACCTGAAAGATTAATCCCTTAAATCTATTTATAGATACAACACTTCTCAATGGTGTTGCAACCCCTAACTTGGGGTCCCCACATACTCCTGGGTAGGTATGACATGGAATTCTTTTTTATGGGTTGAAGGCAAATCCAAGTCAAGAGAAGGAACCAGCTGTTTAAAAAGCCAAAGAACCAAAGACAAGCTTTGATTAAAGTTTCACATGATACATAAAAGCTCTTGACAAAGGCAGCCTGCATGTTCCATTAGTTAGAGTGTGACCAAAAATGAGCGTAAAGGTGAAAAAGTGAAAAAGATCACCAGGCAAGAGTGGATGCAGCACCGGGACTTCCCGGGAGGTCACCCATCCCAGTACTATTCTGGCCCAAAGGCGCTTAACTTCAGAGTTCTGATGGGATCTGGTGTAGTAGCCTTGGTTTGACCACATCAAAAAGATCACCAGGACTGCCGTAATGTCTCAGTACTTGCCTAACTATCGTTGAGTTCAAACCCAATTCTAAATTTGTGGTCAATCAATTAATGATCTGATTCTTTGTATTTCAAGTAAGACCTGTAAAACCTATTATAGCTTGGTGTTCACAAATTCCAAATTGTTAGCATCTTCACCTATGGACTATATTACTAAATTGGAGGAGGAATAATTATACAAGAATGTGAAAAAATTGACTCTGACATGGCATTTTTGTATTGAATATCATGCTCTTCGACTGGGGCGAAATCAGCAAACCACTGTTTCTACTTAGCCAATCACAGTGAACTTCTTACATGATGACATGTGAAGCGTGTCATAGTAAAATAATGTTCAAATCTCATATTTATGGGTTGGGGTCACGGATTACTTATCTCTGTGTTGGATAGCAATATTAGCCCAAATGAGGGGCACCATTCAAGATCCTCTTATACAATTTTCTGTGTATAATCATGCTCAATATACAAAATGAGCAAAATTTGATGAGTTTTCATGAAAAGGAGGATACCTACCTTTCGGAAAAGAATGAGACCATCATTTTGGCTCGTTCCCTGTTTTCTAATTCAATCCAGTTAAGATGGGGTTAAATTTTGGTGAGGCTAAGGAAGCTCAAGTTCAAAGTTGAAACCGACCAAATATGGTCACCACCCAATCAATGATGGCCATGATACAGCCATGGGCTTTTTAAGATTGCACCACTCCAGAACAAGTGAGAATTGAGAGATCAAGAAAACCGACCAGTCCATGTCAAACCCAACAATTGAAATTCACACTTTGGAAAATAATTACTAGAACCACACAATTACTAAACCTTCTGCTTAAGAGATGTTTTAAGCAGAGTGTACCATAGACCGCATACCGAGATCATCTTAGTGAGGGCATTAATGTGATATGAGGGCGAAGTTAGAAATGGCTTCATGAGGTTCGACTCCTTTAGGAGTTGGGTGGACATGGACTTGGGAGTCCGGGTTAGTTAAGGTGGTGAGGTGGGGCTTTGTGTCAGCCGAGAGAGGATTGGGGGTTGTCTTCAGGATTATAATGAGAGACACTATCTCTTAAAACTTTCAATGAATGATTGAGTGTTGTCCTAGGCTGACCCAAGAGGGTTAGCTCGTTAAAGCACTTGGGACAACTAGGAGTTGTCCATTTAAAGATTTGCAGCTGCCAAGAGAGGGTTGGCCCTAGGATAATTTGTTGCTGTCCCGGTTTAAACCCCTTTTGGACTGGCTCATGGAGTTAGTTCCACAAAGGCCCCAGGGCAACTTGGTGTTGTCTTGGTTCCAACCCTTTGGGCCAACTTTGAGAGTTTGTTCCAAGGGGGCCCCAGAAGCAATAGGCTTTCGGGGTGGCTCCAAGTTAGACTAAGACTTCGTTATATTAGCAAGTCTAACAAGTCTAGGTAGAGACTCTTGAATGGTCAGGACATTGGGATTAACCAAGTGTGCCATGAGGTACGCAAGTAGCTAAAAGCTCAAGAAGCAACGCTAGGGGTTTGGTGTGGAACATGGAACAGGAGGAGACAAGCAAGAAAAGGCATTACACTATGGTTTGGTTATAATGAACCAACATCCACCATCACACCATGGTGTGGACATGAAACATTATTTTCAATGTATTTTTGACCTGCAACTAACCATGGTGATTAGCTATTTACTAACCACCCACATGCAACTCTCCATAAAGTAACCACCAAGTGCTTTACCTACTTACCTGCCTAATTAGTAATGACTTACATGTGTTGCTTATTTACCTATTTACATTACATATTTGAGTAGGTAATGGTAAAAATGGGGTTTTGCTTCTAGTCATACCAACGTGGTCAGTTTTTTAATACCAAGACCAGTTTGTGTCAATTTACTAGGCTTCCACCTGGCATCTGCCCAAAACTACTACAAACCCCCTTACTTCCCTTTCACACAACCTATGTAAATGCAAAACTATCATGAGCAGAAAATGTTTTTGAATAAAAATAATCTTCACACATGTTTAGTGGAAGATTTAAGCAAAGATTATGGGTAAGAAAAATCTATTTGCTCCGAAGCTTGACTCTCATTGTAAACATGCTGATATGAAAAGAGCTACTTCCTTCATGCTTAATGTTCCTAAAGTACATTCTACTATGTTACAATTGTTAACATGTTAATAGTGGATTGTTTTATGTTTCTAGTAGTGGGGAAAATGTGTTGGACATAATTTTGTTACAAGGTATGACACATGAAGGCTTGAAGTAAGCCATTCAATTTGCCACAATTTTCTATCTACTTTGCAAGGGAAAGCCCTGCTTGAATATGAAAATATGGAAGACTTGATGTAGTTCTTTCAGGTGAAAATTTGTGCATAGAATCATTAATGTGAAAATATTGGTTGGTCCATGGTTGAAATAATGCATGAGATTGTCATGATAATCATTGTAGAAGCTATGAAAAAACAAATTACAAATATTTTTATGACAAAGATACAAATGTCAATAATCAAAATTGGTTGTCCTTATATGTATATTTTATCAAGGATTGGTCCCATATTCCAAGTTTTGTCTCCTTTGAAAAGGTGATTGAAGGGGTTGATTTGAGAAATTTGAATAGAGTCATTGTTTTAACATTGTTGACCATTGGTAGTTTAACATGTGAGTCACTATCCTCTAAGCTCATTTGTTTTGGAGTTGATGGGATGAGTGTTTTTCAAAGTGTTAAGATTGATTTACAAAACAAATTCAATTAAATTATGTTCTTCACATGTAAAGCATTCATTTCATGGCCCATCAAATTAATCGTTATACAAGTTTTGCTTACGTTAAACATGGTTTGTAGGTTGGATAACTTGCTTCAAACCGTATGTGCCTACTTTAGGAAGAACCCCAAAGGACACTTGCTAAAATATTAAAAACTCAAGATAATCATAAGCTATTGAAGAATGTCAAAACAAGGTTGATTTCTATGTTGGAACTTGCAAAGAGGATGATGAATGAATATCACAATATAATAGTCAAGATGGCTTTGGATTTTGTTAACAACAATTTTACCAAGATAAACTTTGAACTCTTATGTGATATTGAGATCCTATATGGGCTAACAATCTTGTTACCACTATTGAAAGAAAAGAATTTGAGAATGAAAATCAAATGAAAAATGTACTTGAATTCCTTATTTTAGTTTCATTTTCCTTCACATGGTGTTTTGAAAGCTTTGGAGGATTAAGGCCCAATATCATTACATCAAAAAGAATTGGGCTTGATCAAACCTTGGTACCAAAGGTCCTATGTTTGTGTCTTTGGATTTGCAATTGTCAATCTTGAAATTAAGAATGAAAAGCAATGTTGTGTCAACTACAGGTCCTTCTCATGCCATGAATCCTATGACTCAGCTTTGAAGACCTCTAGCCTTTTCACAAGTGATTGCACACAAGCTCCTAGAATATGTGAAGTGGAAAATGGCACCCCATGAATTAAATAATACAATCACATAATAATATCCCTCTTTGCCATTATGTTAATGTATTATTTAATTCATGAGGTGCCATTTGAAGTTCCCTGGAATTTTGTAAGTTGTGAAAATTTGGGGATGAGAAAATGTGATTTAAAGTTTCAAGCTTTATGCCAAATAAGTTTTTGGGGTCATGTCTTTCCCTTGGGACTTTTGGAATTACTAGTCCACATTCCTATAGGTGACAAACAAGGCAGGTTCTTGTATGTAATGAACAAGACGCAGTCAGATGGCAAAGAGGGATGCTCCTCTTACTTGATCTTGTACCAATGTAATTTGCATGGCCAATTCCCAAGTTTGCTAGATTCTATTGTATGGAGGCAATTACACTGGTCCAGCGCAACAACATAAGATGGCCCCATACAAATAGAGGACAACTTTGAATCTCCTACAGAGACACAAGATGCATTACATTCATATCTTGTTAGACAAGTAATGGCATGCAGTAAGTCTTTATTTGAAGCCCTTGCACCCCAACTTCAAATCCCTAGGTCACAATGTCCAGATCAATTTGTTGACAATAAATGTCACCTTGATATCAGCCAACCTTTTTTCCACAGGTTACATACAGCCAAAAATTTTAATTACAAATTAATAGTGCTAAAAATAGGTGTATTCTGGGATTTTCAGTAGCCAAAACTGACAAAAATTGCCAGATTTTTATACCTGGTTCAAGTAGGTAGCCAAAAAAATAGAAAGACATTTTTAAAAAAAAATCATATTTAGCTCGTAGCCAAAGTTGGCTAAATCTTCATATGGAGGATCACTGCTTTGACTACATCACAAAATTGACCCAAAAACACATTGATAGCAGCTTGAAATTGGTGGAGCCTCTTTCCTTGGTACTTATGGGTTCCCCCCCTCATTAATTATTTCACATGTTAGATCATCATCCCTCCCCCACCCTGTGAAACATTGGATCCGCCACCTTTGGAGATTTTGCAGTTGAGTACTAGTGGGGAAAGACATACCATATCAAATGTACTAAAATCATTACCCGATATCATTCCCTAGTGTCAATAGTAGATGCCTTTTCCATACCATGTACCTTGATGTACATGCACACTGTGCGCTCTCAGAGCATCTTCAATGGTGCCCATCATTTGGGCTGCTGATATCACCATCTAACATAGACAGATAAGTGTTCTCCCTCCACACCCATAAAACATGAATTTTGAACAATTGTTTACTATGATATCATTTAAATAATGACATTTGTGCCAATCACTGTAATCATTGAATTAAAGGCAGCTGTTTACTGAGAACACCCTTGTGAAAAAGCACAACATTCAATGCAAAAGTTGGGTGCACCGTGCCACAGTCAATTTTCACACTATGTTATTGCTATTTTTCCATAAATTTAGTCATAGGTTAATGAAACCTTGCCAACCATAAAATAATCAAAGCACCCAACAAAAGGGAAAACAAGGAACAAGGACCCACGTCCAAGATGACAAATGAGTCACCTAAGAAGGTGGACCACTAGGGGAACATCAAGTTTCAAACCCCTTTTGATTGCAAGAGGCATATCAAATAAGGAAAGGGGAAGACCTCTTCAAAGGAAGTCTAGCTTAAATGAACCTTCACCTATGGCAATTGCACATCCCAAAATAGAGATCACTTGTGCATGTTGTAATATGATTGACACCTTTTGTTTATGAAATGAACACAAAACTGAAAGAGGAAGGTTTCAAATGCCTTTCACTTCTCATTTCATATTGACATATCAATGAAAAAAATTTGTCCACTTGCTAGTGTTGTCGCAACCCTAGCCTTGGGCTTGTGACCAAGGCAAAGGCTTGCAAGGTTGCGGGCCAATAAGGAAGCCCAAGAGTTACACCACATGTTTTCGGGAATGTAAGAAAGTGTGAGGGAATGAATCTTCACACTTCCAAGGGAGTTTCCACTTTGGGAGTTGAAGTTTCAATGGATTTTCAAATTTTCAAAAAGTGATTGTAAGGGCCAAAATTCAATAGATTGAAGAGTTCCTTATATCATTAAAAAGCTCTTGAAATGTAAATGTTTAAAATGAGTTCGCATGACCCATTTGGACATTTAAAACATTATTCATGGCCAAAAAAAGGGTCGAGAATCAAATTGGCAATTTGACTCTCGATCATTAAAAATTGGGAATCATTCCAATTTCCTCACATGCAAGTGGCGTGCGACATACTATTGGAAAGCTCTCCACGACGATTACAACTTTGCTTCAGACCTCATTTCAATTTGAGGTCTTCACGTAAAGTTATGGGCCTGTAAAATCACGAGAATCCCAATTGTGAAAATTTTGAGATTCCCATTTGGGAGTCCCAAGACAAAATGTCATTTGGATGTGGGCCTCGTGGAGAGACACATAATATACTATAAGGGGGAAGGTGGTGGCTTCCCTCAAGTTTGGGCTGTGATGAATTTTGTGAGTTCGAATTTGTTTATGCCTCGTCCTAGCACCAAAAATGTTCCAACTATGCACTAACCAACTTGTTGTTTGATTTTGTGTAAGTCCATGTGAGTGATTAAGTGCTTGTCATTCTTCTTAGTCTCATTTCGGAATTCCAACATGCCTTTTTACCCTTTCAAAGTGTTGCGAGCCAAAAAATGTGTTCACAACTCCTTATTCTTTCGTTGTTTTCACTTTAGATTCACATTTGAGTCTATCAGGAGCTTGGGAACGCATCAAGTGTAAACATTCCAAAACCTTTACGACTAACGGGAGAAACATGTCCATTGGGAATTGATGGTAATGAAGATTGTTTTTTAAACCGAATCACAATTGTCACACAACCCCATGAGAAATAGTAGCCCATAAAATGAAATCAACTTGAAGTCAACAATGACAACGTTTGCCAACATATAAAAACCATCAATTGATAGCACAATGTCAATTCAACAACATGAAAATTGCAAAGCATGGGTGAAAAGACATGGGTTTAGTTTCATGAAATGTGAAAGCATTGCAATGGTTATGAAAACATTTTGCACAATATTGTGCAAGACCATCCTTGCCCAAACATGAGTGCAATGAAAAAGGTGAATCCCCATAAGGTTCAAAGGTTGGTTATAAATGTAGTGTGACACTTCAAGGATTAAAGGATGGGAAAGACCCAACTTAGTGCGTAATACAATGGAAAAAACGTCTAAAATTAGGTAGGAAAAAATGATGATTGGGCAAGGTAACAACCAAGCATCTACACTTGCCCCCGCACATAACCTTAAATGCGTTTAATGTGAATCAAAAGGTAAATTAGAATTGACATTAGTAAAAGAATGGTGATGCAATCTCTTTTAAATACAAATTATGCCTTTCACAACTAATTATTCAAAAGGGGGCACACATTGTAGCCCCCAAAGGGAAGAAATTTTCACGTTGATATCAAATGCGCTTAGAAAGCGAATGACCTTAAGCTATTTACACCTATCACTTTCAACAAAAATGAGCAAAAACTCAACAACTTGGAAGTTATAATAAAGGCAATTAAGGCCCAAGTCCTTAAATAGGTAGTTAGAGCAATGACCTACAAGGAAATCAACCATACACCCCCATTAAAAATGGGGAGAACCACCTATTGACAAACTAGGGCACTCTAATAAACTCAAATCCAAAAGTCTTTCAAAAATTCCAATCAAGGTCAAATAAAAAACAACGAGCTGATTCTAAAAACTTGGAAGGGAAAAACAACAAAACAAAAGAAAAGCTTTTGGGTGAAACATCGAAAGAGTATACCGAAAGCCACCTAAATATTCTCTAATTTTGAAAACACATTCACATGTCAAATATCCTTGCTTAAAGCCTCTTACCAAAAAAAAAAAGCCAAAAAAAAGATCAATGATCCTGATGCTACCGAGGAACAACAAAACTCAACAAGAGAGACGAACCGAAGAAATAAATCAGAAGGAGCCCAAGTTGAACATTTTCAAGGTTGAACAACCAACCCCACAAAAACCAATTGAAAACAAAATGATAAAAAATGAAAAAGACAACATGGACAAGCCAAGAAAATACATTCCACTCAACGATGTTCTTCAGCAGTGATTTCTTAGACATTTGAAAAAAAATTACAAGAGATAATAACCTGTGAACCTGAGAAATGTGTGTAAGAATTGTACCAAAATAAATTAAATTGTTGATACCAGTTTTCTAAATCTTATGAGCTTTGCACCTTCTTGGAATGGGGCACTCTCCAAATTCACGCAGTGAAGCCTTATTTTGGAACGCCCCTTTCCTGGGGGCTTAGAGCATGCGCAAAGGCAGCAGTAGAATCTCCCTGTATGGTACTTTTTGGATGAAGATTTGCAGAAGAAAAGCACTTTGAAAGTGCTTGGGGCATGGAAATGTCCACATGGTACCAGGGGCCCCCCCTAGAATGCCAGTAGGAGGAAATGACTGTTTCTCAGCAATAAATGATTATTTCTCATTGGCCAACTACAATGATTGGCCTAGGTGGTGAGAGTTAAATAGTCTCTCTCACTTTGTCTAGTCTATCTTTTCATGTTCATGGGTGGGGATGGGAGACAAACTAAATAGTGCACATTGGATGTGCTAAATACTGATCGAGGGCTGTTGTTGCTCATGCCCTTACCTCTCACAAAAAAAAACTTCACTGAATGTTCACTTGCATTCTTGAAAACATTTTTTCTCTGGTTATGTTGTAGACCAATAGGTGCTGCGTACTTACTATACGATCTGAGAGAACAGTGCTGGACATTCTTTGATGTGGGAAAGGTGCTGCAGGATCCTCGTAAATGAGGACAAAGAATTCTTGGCAATAGTCTGCATGGGTGAGTGCGATGATCACTTTTTACATGGAAGAAAAGCCTTTAGACATACCGAAATCACTTCACTCCACAACGTCGTGTTTTAGCCCCTTCCACCTGACATTGAAGACAGAAACAACAGGACCAAATTTAATTGAGGAGTCTCCTGACTCCTGAGGAGCTGAAATCTTCCTCTCTCTTGTTGCACTCGGGTAGTAGAGGAGGCCAGGACCCATCAAAACAAATTAAACAAAAGGCAAATGAAAAAATTGAAAACATATGAGAATAAAAAGGTGAAAAGTTAAAATTTCAAGGAAAAAAACATCATTGTACATTGCATTGTGACAATGTCCAAGTTTCACACCCCATGTGACCATTTTTTTTAAACAAGGAAATGATTTATGTATCCAAAGTGACTATCCCCCATATGAAGATGTAAAAAGTGGTAATCATCCCTAGGAAAATTTAACTAAATCTAGTTATAAGCGAGATATGGAATATTTAGTCATCCTTCTAAACTTTAGTGAATGTTTATACACCTTAAAGAGACAAGGGGATTTTACATGTAGGGTAAGGATCAAAAATGACCAATTTTGAGAATGAAGGCTGGCATAAGTTAAGTGCCAAGGACAAGACTTAAATTCTTAGAAGAACCCCATTTGAGGTCCTTACTTAGTATAAGATTTGATAAAATTTTAAATAGCTGCAATTCATTTGAGAAGAAAAGGAGGCACCTAATGTGTAAGGTTCCTCTTTTTCTTGAAGAACTTCATGTGTAAGGCGTCATCCTACATTGTGAAAATTTGATTGAGGGCAAGGCACTTTGGCATACACATTTTTTTTAAATGCACAAGTAATGTGTTAGAACCCTATTAATATAGATAACTTGTACACATTGAATTGTTATTTCACTCACAATTATTTCAAAAATAATTAAACAACCAAATCTAACAATCTCATTCACTTGGAAAAATGATTTTCAGACTTCCACACAACCCTATTTTGTTCGACATTAAAAAATAAATTATCCTTCTCCATCATTTTCATTGTTATTTTAAAATTCTCACAAACCTACCAAACCCTATTACACATTGAACTATTAGTTCACTCACAATATCAAAGAAATAAAAATGTAGATCATCAAGTTTAGCAATTGCATTGGCCATAACATTTTTTTTTGCACACCTACACAGAAGCCTATTCACCACCCTCCTAATATTAGCATACTGATATAATATTATAACCTTTTTATGTATACATACAAGGTTAAAAACATAATCAGTTCTTTATGTATAGGAGAAGGGTCTAAATGTAAACCCTTCTCCCACATGAAGGAAAGTACATTTTTTTATCTTGTTTTTTAAAAATAAGACACTTTTAAAATTGTAAAGTCCCATAGAGATTTTCTTAGTGAATATTTTTTCGCCTCCTCAGGCACAACTTTTCCTTGTACCCTGAAAAGCTCCTGTAAGAAGCCCGTCAATGGTCAAACAGGACCTTATGTGTACTTTTTCAAAATTTATCTATCTGATACTTTACTCTGGGAAATTTTTCTTTTAAAGTCCTTCATGAAGTGTGGTGCAACCCTCAGGCTATCGGCCTTGTGCCCATGCATTACTTCCCGAAAGGACCTAAAAAAGAAACCTTACCCCCTTACCCTATACATAAGGTCATGTTGACCAATCAATAGAACCTTACGATTTTGGACACTCATCAACATGACCTTACAATTTGTAAGCATCTACTTGAGAGGTAACTCTTGAGAAGGACCCCAAAAAAACAAAAAACACAATGCAAATTGCGCCACTTCTTTAAGTAGGTGTAAGATCCCTCTCAATCTTAAGGAGTAAACGCAAGATCCATCCTTTTTTCTTTTTTTGTTTGGTCTAGGAGGCTCATTCATAAAGATACGTTGGCCTTCAAACACACTTCAAGACCCATGTGCTCAAAAGTGTTTGATTCCCATTGAGGTGGGCATGGCTACCAATAAATGCCACCTAGAAAGCGTTTAGGTAAGGACAAAATGGTGACCTAGTAATCAAGCCACACTTGTAGAGGTGCAATTTGTTGCCTTTGTCTCCCCTCTCCACTTGGGGTTCTCTCTCTCTCTAAGGGTTTGTTTCAAACCGCTCTTTCTTCCATGGTGCATGTGCAGACAACGGTGTCTTTTGGATTCCAAGAGCTTAATCATTGCAGTTGGTGTTACTTTTCTCATAATTGTGATCTACTTAATTTTTGTAATTTTGATTAAACTTAAGTGAATGTTTATACAAAGGATTGCCCTATGTGCCATCCCCAATTTCTGGTGCATTTTCCCATAAGACGACAAGAGAGAGAACGGAGTTTGCCTTCCCAAAACCAATATTGATAAATTTCAGTCTTGCTCTAGACAGGCTATTTACCCCAGGCAGTGATTGGTGAAACCATTCTATGTCCCAGACAAGATAGTGAGAGTGTGCTTAACTGTCTGCTTAATAGTTATGCACATGAAGCTGACATTGCAGAACTGGTTTATCCACAAAGGTTTGCTTATGTGACACTACACCAATGGGTTGGTGTGATTGTAAGTTTCCGTGTTGGCTAATGTGTTGCATGATGGCCTGGAGTCTGACCTGTTCATTGGTCAGTTCAGGAAGAAAGAGGGTTTCTATAAAATGGGTAGAGGAAACTTCGGAGTATGGCTGACATAGTTTGAAAGGACACAGAATTGGCAGAAGAATTTCGCAGGCTTCTTGAAAGCTGAATTCAGGCCTGATACACCTAGCAGGTGTACATAGGCTGACTCAATCTAGAATTTGAAGTTTAAAAAATGGGAGGTCGGTTCGGAGCACACTCTGACTGTCAGAAGTCTTTAGTCTAATGTGTGTGGTTTGTGCATCTCTTTGAAAATTATTTGGAAGTAATCACCATCCATACAATAACCATGACAACCATCTTTCTAGTTCACACACAAAAGTACACAGTACTACTGCATAAAAATCTCAGAGGATAATTAAAACTAAAACAGAAACTTCATGATAATAATGAAGAGGAATGAATCTATGATGTGATTACACAATCCTATGATTTCTAATAATCCCTTCAACTACTCTAACTGAAACCCACATGTTAGGAGTATTCGGAACAGACAACATAACCCAAATCTAAAACAAACAATCATAACTGTAGTCATTTTACTAATTCAGACAACTTCATATCAAATTCACTAATACTTTTCCACATAATGAATCCTTCATGAATTTGATCCTCAAGGACCCACACAGGATATATAGGAAGTTTCAGCTGCATTGGGAGCTGTCGTGATTACCTTATTCTGAAATGCTAACCCACAGAAGCATATGCATAATACAGCCCTATTGTCAAGGATGGTACTGCAGATGGTCATAGCAGAGTATATATTGCCTGTCACAATTGCAAGCTGTGCCTTGGGGTCATCAAGTTACCCAGTAGGACAGGAAAGAGCTCACACACCCTCTGCATGTCCGGTCTGTCCTACATTGTGTGTGACTGCACTATGGACACATCAACAACAACTATGTGAATGGCAACTTGAACAACAACAAACATGTCAAAAGAAAATGTCACGCCCTGCAGAGAAAAGCAAACCACCAACCAAATCCAACACAAGTGAAGAAGTCAAATTGGAGGCGCCTGCCACCCCCCTCCTAACACCGCTCTCCAAATGACTGACCCAGGATTGTTATCTTCATGAAACAGCAATGGCCTCAACAAATGATGAACATCATTAGTTATGGTACACTTACAAATCATGTTCATAAGGCACACTTTCAACTAACCTATGATCACTTCCAAAAGAAAAGACACATAATACAACCAACTGCTATGGAAGAAGAGATTTTCATATTCTTGCTTTTACTTCTTCTTGTCCCCATGGGGTTGTTTCCTGTTTGGGGAAAGAATTTTCATAATCTCTATTTTAGATACTCTTCAATTAGTGGTGTGCACAAAATGTGCTTTGAACTAAGTCTCCTGATCCAGAGTTGATTGGAAGTTCCGTTTCATCTCTGGCAACAATTTACGTCTTTCAATTTTGCTTATTGCATACTTACCAGAGAGCTCAACTCATGCTCTCAGGCACTGTGATCTGTATTACATCTGACAATTGCTGTTAATGCTTGGTGGGTACCATGGGCTGGCAGCCTGGCCCACAGTTGGAAAACCATAGCGTTTTTTTACTGCTCACACAGTTACTAGCACAATTTGAAGTTATGCAAATCATGGAGCTCTAGATCAGAATTAGTGGGCCACTTTGCAAATGCAAGCTGCAACCTTATCAACAGAAATGAAAAGATAAAGGAGATCATAAGATTAGTCCATAATAATTGTGGATATGCCCTTAATATTCTGGATCTTTATATCAAGTTTAATATTAAGAGCTTCCCCTAAGATTAATCTCAATAAAAGGATATAATCTGAACCCTAAAGATTAATCCATGATATTATGGCTTGGTGTAAATTGCCTTTGTGTTCATGTATACTCCCTCTTGCAAAATCGCAAAGATGGACATTTTATCCATGGCTCCAAGAAGGAACAAGCGGCTCATCACATAGTGGCTCCACTCTTTAAACGACATCCATAAGGATGATAAATATTCAGCATACTAAATTGGAAACATGGACTGGTTAGCGTGGGGAAGCCCAAGTGGATTCTTCAGTCATGCTGGAAATATTTCTATAGTGGACTCCATATGACCCTAAAATGTAGGGATACCAAACTTTGGTCTGTTTCTGTGTGCATCAAATGTCTCAACCCTTAGGGGCAGAGTCAATAAATGGTGGCTCCATTATTGTTAATTGCATTAAAGCTTCAGATGGCTATTCTGTTCGCTAATGATCAGTTGATCAGCTCCGCCAGTTGTAATACTAATCATACCTGACTCATGTTTGACAATAGATTCAAAATAACTAGTTGCTGAAGGAAATGGGATCATTAGAAAGTTTCAAACTTTTTTTCCCCCAATTTTGTGATGTTGTCTTGTTTCTCAACATTTGTGAGAGACATTTCAGGGAAGAAAATTCTGGGGGACAATTAATCTCCTATTTCTGAATCAGATATATTTTACAAAAATGACAATTCCAGCTTTTTGTTTCTTCTTGAGCATTGAGTACAACATCTATGTCCCCAAGATTGGTGTGGGTTTCACACTATTGGTGAAGATATTCTTTATATCTACTAGAGGACAAGATGACATTGAAACAACTGTAAAATTCCTTGAAAAAGTGTCATCCCTTTTCACAACAAATTGACACCTTGGGACATGAATCAATGTCAATGATCTTTGTAACTTAACATTTCATCTGAAAGCTCAATTTCTAATTTGCTATGGATTTTTTAGGTAGGTTCTTTGACCAGTTCTTTGACCATTTTTTTTACTCTTTTGAGAACCACTGGTCAAGGGTCCATATCCGCAACCCTTACCCATCAGTCCTTTCTTTGAAAAAGAGATAGCCGCCCAACACTGGTTGAGACCCAATCTACAACTGGACCAAATTTATGATAAAGTTAAAGCTACCCAATAATTGTTAGTAAACCTTTCCATGTGGTTCCTTCCAGGAAAAGTGTCCTCTGAAAATGTTCAAATACCCAGAACCCACAGTTATTTTATTCTGAAATTTTCTTAGAAAACCCCCAGAACCTGAGGTTCTCTGATTTCAAAAGATTTCCAAAACCCAGAACCAGAGCTATAACAAAGTCAAAGAGCTGCCCAACACTACATTCACAACCACAATCTCAGAAATCTCAGGCGCAGTTGTAGACCTACCTTAATGTCATGAATCCTGTTTCAGCAACCGTTTGTCAATCAGCTCTTCAGAAGTTCAGACAAGACCTACATATCATATATGTTGGCAAATTAGACACACGCACCAAGTGGCAATTGTATTTCCAGAAAGATGGCCCAAGATATATTCACAGGAATCTGCAATTCTTTCCTATGGACAAGCTCTTTGGTCAAGATGTGATCAACCAGGTCTTCATTGTTTCCAAGTGATAGTACAATGGACAGGATGGTAAGTGCCTTTGTATTGACGGTTGCTTTGCCCAGTTGCACAGAAGGAATAGAAGCACACTGCCTTTTCAAGTGGCCAGTTACATCTGCAGGATGTAGTGCAAGAATGTGTAGAAGTAGCTATACAATACTATCATAAGGACATTCATGCAAAGGTACAAGGCACTGCAAAAAAAGCTACTACTAATGTAAACAATTTCCCATACCCAAATGTATGGGAAATCCTGCTGTGAGCAAGGTTGAGGTTCAGTGCAGACACCAATGCATCCAGAGCAATCTTTGTCTCTATTTCTAACCACCGAAAAAATCTCTCTATGAAAATGTTTGACAACATCCATTGGAACATCCAAGCCATAAGAGGAGAAACAATGAAAGCCTTAGGAGATGGTAGTCCTAAAGGTGGCAAATACCTCCTTCCAATGCTTCCCTGCTGCCTCTTCAGTTTTCTGGAACTCCCAAATGTGCTCTGCTGCTCCCATTCTTGAAGAATTTCCTGCCACAATTTTACCTTCATTGTGGGTGTCAAACTGCAGTCCTAGAACCTGTGATTATCTAGAAGAATCTCCAGACTGCAGTTTAGAAGCCTGGGATTAGCTAGAAGAATTTCCTGCTATCAAACAGAACAGCCAAAGTGAAGCAACAACTTAAATTTTTTCCACCAACAAATTGATCAGGGAGGCAACAAAAACAAGGTACAAACAAAATATAGTGGTTCACAGGAGTCCTGCATATACCAGTGAGATGATGTGGTGCATTGCCACAGCATGGGGGACAGTTCAATGTTGCGATCTGCAAACCAAATCCAACAGAACTTCCAACAAACCCCTCCATCTATAATCAGGCCCTAGAGAAATGTAAACCCTAGAGGTGACTGCCTTCAAATTTCTGTACGAAACAACTGTTGAACAAATGAGAATTATAGAAAACCCGAGCCCTGAAGTTTCAATTCAAAAGGATCAGCAAATTGGACCAGCCAGTACTCATTAGAAAGCATATAGGACCAGCCAGCCAGGACCCATCCGTCAGAAATTCATTGCTTGTGGTGCATAATATTACCCATTTGTGTTGCACCCCTTGGAAAATAGATGCATGTGGTGATCTCAAGGTGAACCAGTGGAAAATATGAGTCCAAGAATCAACAACACATACCAGAGCTGACTGCTACCAATATGTGCCGTCATGTCCCTGTCAGAAGGGAAGTGTGTTCACTGTTGGTTGCTGCAGCAGCCTGCCACATAGGAGAGATGGAGAAATGATCCACAGTCAGGTACCCCAAACAATCATCAAAGAAGATAAAATGTGATGATGCCCATTTGCTGGGAGATGAAGTTGGATTGGGGAGGTTGTTATGAGCAAGAGCATACGAGAAAGAACCAATGGGTTGGTTGCACACGAATGTCCAAAAGAAGAGATAATCAGAGAGAAACCCATGTCGCTCTACAGGATCTAAGAAGTGCCAAGGAAGTACGTGAGAAAGAAGAAAGAATGTCTAAAGAAAAAAGAGTCCAGGAACTTCTCTAGAAATCCAAAAAAGCAGACAAGAAAGAGGCGCCCTCTTACTGACGACTTACAGTAGCGAACAAACCAGAGGTCATCACAGCCGGGGAAGAAGAAGACCAATGGATGTAATGGGTTGAGACGCAATGGGAAGCGTCGCGTTGTTCCTGTAGCCCGCATGTCCATGGAACCCAACATAGATATACTCTCTCTCGCTGGCTGGCTGGCTGGCTAGCTGGCTTATGGGAGTCCCTAGGGTTTGTGAATTTTTGTGAAAGCAAAGTTGTGAAGTAGGGTTTGATGTGGAGGAGACTGAAATGATGAATCTTGCAGAAGATTTAAGTCCTAGTGCTGCTGCTGCTCAGGTGGTGCAGGAATTCGCCGCTGCACCCCCCAGCAATGCTACAGAGGATTCTACTACCTCTCAAGGCAGCAGTGAGCAGCAGCAGCAGGGAGTAGGAAGCTTTGATTGCAACATTTGTTTGGAGTTGACCCAGGATCCTGTGGTGACACTTTGTGGACATCTCTTCTGCTGGCCCTGTCTCTACCGGTGGCTTCAGATGCACAGTATCTGTCAAGAATGTCCAGTGTGCAAGGCAATTGTAGAAGAAGAGAGAGTCATACCATTGTATGGAAGGGGCAAAGTTGGGTGTGTTGTTGATCCACGCACGAAAGCTGTTTCAGGTCTTCTTAGCATTCCACAGCGCCCACCCGGACAAAGACATGAGACTGCTGCCCAGCGGCAAGCAGAGCATCCATACCCACACCATGGATTCAATTTCATGTCCAGCCCTACTACAGGAGGACCTGCTGCAACTGCACGATTTGGCAACATCACCTTCTCTGCTGGATTTGGGTTGTTTCCCTCCCTCTTTGGTTTCCATTTGCATGGTTTTCCAGAAAGCAATGGATTAGCCAGCGGTCCAGGCATTCATCTTGGATCTGCAGCTGCCATGGTTGGCAACCACATGCGTCCAAGTCAACCACTAATTCCACAACAGCAGCAGGAGGCCCTCCTTACACGGTTGCTAATTCTCCTCGGCTGCTTTGTGATTGTGTGTCTGCTCCTCTTCTGATGAGATTCAACATGCAAGTTTTGTCTCACAACCCTTCATTCCAGCTTCCGCTGGGGGGGAATACACTCCATCATGGATCATGCAAGAATCTTCTTCCAGCTTCCTCAGGGGCACTCCATCAGGGAGAATTGCAAGAATCTTAGCAAGAATTCACTTCAAATCTTAATATACACATTATCTTCTAACACATGCAAACCGACTTTCTTATAATCCTCATTCAAAACTTCAAATCCTATAGGCATACGTGCTTAATTCAAACATGACTAGTGTGGCCTGTGCCATTGCCCCAAGTGTTACCACGTCCTCAACTGGTTTTTCCTTTCAAAACCTGGTTTTTTGGAATTTATTTGAATTTTCAGCGGCAGAAATCACTTTAAAATCAATATCTCCCACATTCTGAATCCAAATCTTACCAAATAAACTCCATTAAGTATTGCTCATCAAGATCTTTCCAACAACACCAAAGGCACATTCCAATTCCTCCGAAATTTTTAGCTACGATTTAATTTAATTTTCAGTGAAGAAATCACTCAATATTCAAGAACTTTTGCAATGCAAGTCCAAATGCCATGAAAACAAGCCAACGCACCCCTCCTCCTCTAGAGCTTTCCAAAGAGACAAAGAATGCTATATGAACCATCCCAGTTCGGTGGATCTCATCGGTACAAACAAAACAAACAAACTACCTTCCTTCATAGATAGATTTGCCTTTCCAAATCATGCTTTGTGCACATGAAACTGTTAAAGGCACATGTCATGAAATGTTGCTAATGGACACCCTTTTTGGGGACATGTTCACCCATCTTTTTACAGTTTTGTTTCAAAACATTTGGGCAACATTATATTCATTCAATGTGGACATGGTTTTTCTATTCTATTCATGCTCCTTTATATTGTTGCTTCTCAAAAGTCCCAAGACTCAAAGTTGGAAATACTTAGTAAATCCTTTGACAGTACCTCTTTTGAATTTGCATAAGTTGCTCTTTTATCATGTGTGTTTTCTTCATTCCCTTGTCCTCTGCCAATAATCTTCAACCTAATTCTTAAACTTGCCTGACCCAAGGCTAAGATTAATAAATGTATTGATTAGCTTGCTATTAATCCTTGAGAAATTCCCAATGAAATTTGATTTAACGGGGTGAATTTCTATATATGTTATACAAGCTGGGTCAAAGGTTTCTCATTGATCAAATAATAGGTAATTCATGTGTTTTTTAGATGCTAGTACACAAACCCTTATTGCAGAATTACCCCTATTATCATGGGCCTAAAGATTAATCTTATCCTATCCTATATATAATTACAAACATGGTGTGTGTCTGTCTGTCTGTGTTTTACTTATCTTTTACTTATTTCTTTTTTTCTGACGTCATTTTGCTTTCATTACCTCTCTGACGTAATCCCATTGGCTCCTGTTCCCTGTGGAGTGTTTTGGGGGGTGGGAGAAGGGAGAGCCCGGTGAAGCACGGGGCGAGGGGGGCCAGCAGGGGGGG
>Ga0209208_10000103_pt1 | contig 84871 bp, 83 predicted proteins | sample S1TSphfallax_3_FD_187694 | JGI IMG/M metagenome (GOLD analysis project Ga0209208, IMG submission 187694) | Host-associated microbial communities from peat moss isolated from Minnesota, USA - S1T2_Fd - Sphagnum fallax MG (SPAdes) (version 2) | ecosystem: Host-associated > Plants > Peat moss >... | reverse complement strand
GGGTTAGGTTTTTTTAGAAGGTTCAAATATTTTAGGAATTATGTTGCAATTTTGAAATGGAATAGTTGTGAATTTAGGGTTTTGCAATTGGCTTCTTTGCTCACTTATGTGATTGGATTCAGGTACATCAAAAGAAATAAACTCATTAGATGCCAAAGCTTATCCTAGAATTTGACCACCAAAAAAAAACTTAAAAAATTATTTGGAATTTGTAATTTTGAAGGCATGGTTGAAGCTTGAAACAAAATAACAAATTTCAAACAACAAAATGAACCCAAAAATGAAAACTTAAGAAATTTACCAAAAAAGGTTCACTACAAATAGATCTGTAATAAGAAACTTGAATGCACATGGTAGTGCAAGTCACTGTAGTCTATAACTCTATATCATTTCAAACAAAAAAAATGGTTGCACTGTGTGTCCATTTTATGATGTTTTCTGGCTCTTGTGGTTACACCAGTTCCCTCTCTTGCTCACTTGGGTCCACTCACCAGTCTCACTACCCATGGATTTTATAAACCCATCTTCAGACCTCAGATTTGAATCCTTCATGGTTTTGATCTTAGTAGAGTTCTTTTGGTCTCCAGTTTTGTTCTCCTGTTTTACATGACCCGCTTTTTTAGGTATTTCTTGACCTAGGTTTTGTATTAAACTTTGATCTGATTTTTTATCCAATTTTGGAACTGAATGATCTTGCTTAATACCACGACAATCATTTTCTAAAAAGTTGGTCAAATCAGCTGATGCACCATTGGTGGTCCCAACAAAAAGTGGGTCCCAAACAGATGGTACATCAAATAGGTCCTTCTCTGACACACAATTCCCATTCATGGGAAGATGCTCAATAAGTATAGCTGCTTTATATGTTTTCTTTCATGCAACTCCATGAAGCACCACCAACCTGAACTTAGGTAACAACTATTTAAGTCACTAAAATCATCCAATGATTTCGCTGGAAAAGGAGAGTAGCAGCCACAAACGCCACAAAACAATTGAAACAAACCTTAAAAGGTTTTAGGCCACAACTCACTACTTATTGTTCATTGCTACTAGTGCCCATTGCCATTGCCATGTAAGTTGCAACCTTACTGCTCAAAGGTTCACTGCTATAGTGCTACTGATGTCCACTACCATGTATACTTGCAACCTTAATGCTCAAATGTTCATATAAGAAATCCAATTGAATTGCCTAATACCACCTTGCAATTTTGGTAAGTGAAACAAGGTTTAGGAATCAGGTCACGACTCAATATTATTGGATCCGAAATTTGGTGCTGCGAATTGAATTTTGACTATGGTTCTGCACATCATAGAAACCATAGACATTGTGAGCCTTGATATGTGAGTAATGAGTTGTAACTTCTGGTTGTTATAAGTCTCAAACATCCTAAACAAAATTCAAACAAAAGAAAATTACCGTCCAACAATGTAAGACTTGAGTGCACGATACAAATTTGGGAATCCAAGGGCTCTGATTGTTTCAACGACAAATTGCAAAAATCTAGGGGCTACAATAAGGGATACAACGACTATAAATCGTGATTTGTGCAACATGGAATGTGAGCGCACGGATCATTGACGCTATTAGTCAATGTAAGCATCAACACTACTAGTCAATGCTCGTAAGTTGATGTTGGTAGTCAACATTGGTAGTTGACACTAATAGTTGATATGCAGCTTGCAAGTCAATGTTGGTAGTTGATGCGCAAGTCGACGTTGGTACTAAGTAGTCGTCGATGTGCAAGTAGGTTTCAATGATGAAGCTTGCAAAGTTGGGATTCAACATTCGGCAATCCCTACATATAGAAACATACAACAAACACTCAAATGGAATTTTGGAGCATGGATCAAGATTTGACAATCACTACACAGTGCACACAAAAACAGACAACAAACATTCAATGGAACTTGGGAGCATTGATTGTTGAAATCAAACTTGGGAAAAAAATTTGCATTTTTAAAGAGTAGTAAACTTAGCTCTAAGTTCAATGTCAAGTTTTAGTGGTCGATGATCATGATTTGTTGTTGTTGAAGCTTGAATCCGCGCTTCACTGCGACATCACCTCGCCTTACAAGTTACAACACTCAATGCTCAATGGCTCATACAAGCTTGCAACAACTCTAGAATCTAGAGTCTACATCTATTAAAAATTCACAAGCACCATGTTGAAAGATCACTCCCATCACCTAAACTCTGGTCGGTTGTTGCTTGAAGCTTGTGAGTTGCAGTGTTGCAGAATGCACATTACACATCAACACTAGAGTTTGGACTGTGGAGTCTAAGCAGAATCACCATTCAACAGTCGACACATGACAAGCAAAATGGATTTTAGGAGGAGGAAGGGTTTACAAAAACCCGTTTGAAAGAGGGGTTAGAGTTCGATATCAACGATCCTCAGTGTGAAGATCTAACGATCTACCTTAAAATAAGTTGCTGATTATGTGAATAGATGTTTTCCCACGGCGACGCAGAGGCGAAACATAAATGTCCGTTGTTTACACGGCGACAACATTGAAAGTTTTTTAATGAGATATTTGCGAATTTTTTATATTTTTTCAAATTAAAAAACCCTTTGTGATTCGCCAGCCCAATATTCAGGTCGAAAAAAGCGAAATTTCGCTCAAAACAAAACACTGCCCAGAAACCCCGAACGTACTCGATCGCCGGAAAGGGACAAGCACGATCTGGAGGAAGCAGTTCACAAGTACGTAATCTTGAGTTTCAATTTCTCCCTCTTTGCCACAAACCAGAAGTTTGGTGCACCTGGTGAGTCAAGAAAGAAAGGAGATTTTCCTCTGGTCAAATGGCCTTTTTGTCGTTGTCTCTTCTATTAGGGTTTGAAAGCCTAAAGCGCCACCCGGATGATCCTGGAGTGTGTATGTAGGAGGAGTCAAGCTTTTCACGAGCTCGCTTATCATCGAAGTCAATGGCAACCGGGAGGAGGGGCAGGGGCGCGAAGGGGGCCAATTGTGTATGCACACTTCCGTAAACGATGATGGAAAGAAGAATTCCCCTGTGATCTTGTGTCCGAATTTATTTTATGGACGGGTTTTGAAGTTTGAAACCCTAGAAGAGGCAGGAGAATCTAGCTTGTGGAAGTAGCAGCGGCAACAGCGCTGGTGCCATCCATCGTCGGTGACGTGGGCGTTTGAAACTTCACACAATTAGAACCTGCTGGCGAGTCTGGAAAATCTGTGGTTTGAGGTTTGGGAGGGGAAGGAAGGAAGGAAGAAAAGAGAAAAGGGGTCACGAGAATGGGGTTGTTGGCGAAACCTCTGGGCTGGGTAGACAGCGTGGGGAATAAGGTCGGCTGTCTCCTTGCTGATAAGACGCCGTCCTTCCGGTCGCATGAGCACGCGCCGTTACTTACGCAGGATCCCGATGAAGAAGAGGTGCCGAGCTTCACTTTGTTGTCGTGTCTTTTTGGGGTGTGTTCCGTAACCCTAGTGGCTCGGGGTGATGGATTTCATTCGAGCTCGTGAATTCGGGATTAACCTTGATGAACTAGGAAGCATTACCCAGCCTTTATGTTTTCCTCGGAGTCGGCCCCCGAAGTTGAATGGAGAAACATCATTAGGAAGCATTGCCCTGCCTTATGTTTTCCTGCGAGTCTTTCTGTTCTTGTTGCCAGGTCGAAATCCTCATGGTGGTGTCAGGCAATAGGAGAATCGATTTCTTAGATTTTAATGTGCAGCTCTCACAAGCTGAGAATGGTTTATCTGATGCAAAGCGGCTTTCCTCATGCCTTACAGTGGCACTGTTGAAGCTAGAAGGCAAATTTTGGAGTGCTGAGAATCCAAAAGACATGGTCATGGTTGTTCTCTTTGAAGGCCTTGGAAAGATGGATGATCTGTGTGTCTCTGCAGACCCCTTTGTGAGTGCCATGTGCAAATAAGAATTAGGGCATTTGTGTCTGATTGGATTTCTGTTTGTGATTTTGACCAGGAGTTTGACACTGGATCAGAGAATGTGGATCGGAAGAGTGATTGCAATAGTGGGCATAGGTCAAATGAATTGGAAAATTGCAGCAATGAGGACTTGGACTTTGAAGGGCCTGACACATCCTCGCTGTCTGCATTCCTTTGGAATCTTCTTTCTTGCTCTGAGTCAGACATCAGAGGTGCAGAGGAGGCTGTGTCATCCTCAGCTGACCATGTGGAGGTGAAAGGTGGATCCTTTCATGTGCCTGCAAGCTCAGCAAGCAATCCAGCTGGTCAGGTGCAGGGGCTACTCAAAGTAGAAGCTTGTGGGGCAGAAAATGTTGCAGAGGACACGAAACTAGGTGGGAAACCTACAGGTGACAGTGAAGATGAGGCTGACTGGCAGCTGGTTGATAAACATGATTTGTTTCATTCAAGAATGATAGGAAGTGTGTCAGAGCAGGCAATGGTTTCTATGGGACATGATGACCTTCCAGCAACATCAGACAAATCCTCTCTTATGTCTGAAAGCTTACGTGGCTTTCTTCATTCAGCACTGCCTACACTTGCCAAAGGACGACAATGGGTGCTTCTATACAGGTATGCACATCTAGGCAACTGCACCCACAATATGAACCTGATCATGTTTAACTGAATTCTGACAACACTTGTCTGAGTTGTTAAATGTCACTAAATAATGCTATGCCTGGTGATCTCTGCAGTCTTCTCAAATGCACTTTCTGAAGGGATATTTGGCACTTACAATTTACACCTTGTTTGTGATGATCAGTACACAGAAACATGGGATGTCACTACTTACCCTGTATCGGAGAAGTGCCATGCTGCCAGGGCCTTGCTTATTGGTATTGTTTTCCCTACTGAAACTGAGTGTTCTTTCAACACAGTCCCTGATTTTCTCTCTGTGTTTGAATTGATCCTTTCTCCGAACTGGATACTATTTTTGTTTTGCTTTCTCTGTGCTTCTCTAGATTACTAGACTGTTCATGACTGAAAACTCAGGAAACCTGCTGTAGGAGCTCTCTAATATGATCTGGATACCTTACAATGTAAAGTTTGGCATGGCTCATATCCAGGTGGCAGGGGACACAGATGGAGTTGTGTTTGGTGGCTTGATGAATGCACCATTGCAACCAACACCCACAAAGAAGTATCAGGTGAAGCCTTTTGTGTGTTTTACAAACTGACATTGTTGTGCAACCAGTTGCCTTAAGGTTTTATGTCCTTGCAACAGAAGAACAGTCTTATTTTACAAGGATTTGAGGCACTTGGTACAAGGAAATGCTGTCTTGTCTGGTCCCTTCTCCCTTCAGGGACTCTGTGGTCTGAGTTACAATATTTGAAAGGGTCCCAGTTAACTGTTGTTGGTATCTTCTCATTGTATGTTGCTTGCATTTGTTGTACACTAATTGATGGTTCCCTTTCATGCACTCATGTGTTAAGTGCGTTCATCCATGTCTGATGAAAAGCTGTGATCTGTGATTTTCTCCAGGGAACAAGTGAGTCATTTGTTTTCACAAACATTGCTGATCCTCCGTACATATTTCACCCCACAGGTGAGACTTCAAGATGCTGACAATTTCATGTCCTGTAGATTCTCCATATGTGTTCCGAGTTTAATGTGTAACTGTTGAGTTTTTTCTTTCCAAGGATTCTTCCAGCATGCATGGAGGCACATGTTTCTGTGGGGTCTGAAGCCAGTATTGCATAATTTACAGGTTTGAACAGATATTTTGTGCTCTGTACATCCGAGTCCCTTGCGTTTGGAGGTGGTGGTCATTTTGCCTTGCATATTGATGCAGAGTTGTGAGTAATCTGAAACTTATGGTTCTTTACAGTAAGACCAAAGACAATTTTCTAACTTCACTTCCAGCCACCAAGTTCTGCAGGGATTGCCACATAATATCTCAGAAGTCTTCAAGTTGCCTGCTTAAGTCCATACAATTTAATGATCAAGTCTTGAGAAGGCTCACATTTGTGTTGTGTACAGGTTGAATGGGTCAAGTGGGGCTTGTGAGACATATGGCAACTGCTCCCTTTCTCAAAGGGAAGACTTCACCCTCAAGGATGTGGAGGTACTTCAATCTGCCTCCCTAGTTTGAGCCTGTTATAACCTACAGCAATGTAAGTCCAGTAAAGATGGCAACTGCAGGTTTTCCATCTATTGAAATTATTTCAACCCCAAGCTTTTGTGTCAAAGTCTGCCAAGGTCTGTAAGTGAATTTTTCCTTTTTTTCATCCTGTTGGCTGTTAGTAGTGACGCACACAAGCTGCACCGCTTACCTTCCTACCAACAGCTAGTGTAGTACCTTCCAGCTGGGGAGCAGCACAACTGTATTTTTACTATCCTAGCCATAAACCAGGATCCATAGCCATAAACTGGGATCCAGGGCCAGCCACTGATTTAATCAGTACCTAGTTTATGCTAAAGTGTAAATTGGCCCTTACCATTATGGTAGCATTCACCAATTGTTGATTTAGCAAGTAGTGCCTAATCATGGCCAGATTGTATTTAGCAGCAGTTGATCTGCCTGATCAACACAGTAGTGAGTGATATCTTAACCTGTTTTCAAGTAACCTTTTACACAAAGGCTGGGAGACTCAGTAAGGATCTAGACCTAGTTTAATGACCAGCAGATGTTTCTCTAACTGATTTATTCTTGGCAGCTCTGGGGTTTTGTGCATACATCGAGGTATACTCCCTCTTATGCAATCTTCAAGGAACCAGAGGAGGTCCCCAGTTTCAGATCATGGTAATGGCCATGGATTTTGGCAGACATACATAAAGTAAGCAACATTCCAATGTGCAATTCATGTGCTTTGAGATAGTGGCCTGGTTGTCAAAGAGCACCTTGCCTGCATTAATCTAGGTATTGTCATAATGCAAGTAAATGGAAAGGCCATGCATAGATTAATAGTGGTACAGTTGTTTTAATCTCTACCTAGTCTCAACTCAATGGAGGAAATCCCTGCAATCCTGGAATTGCAGATAAATGCTCTCCTGTAAATAATTCTTGCATTACTGCAATGATTAAATCATCTGGCTGATATCTATGAGTGATTTAAGAAACTATTGGCCAGTGAAAGACAATCATTAAGTTTGAAATATAGCAAGTTGTTTTCTCTGTAAGGTGAATATAGCGTGCTGCTGCTCTAAAGCAGACACTTGATATTATCTCATGCTCATTGCTATGCTCCAAACCTTGTACCTTGTATTATCTACTCACTTAAGCTGGCTGTTCTCTTCACAGGTTTAATCCATTTCAAGTGGCTTTTTCTGCTACTTCTATGCTAGTTTCTGTCTTTCATTTCTGTAACCACATTTTCTGCTGGGTACATTTTCTCCTGAGGTGCCCTGCAACAAGGGTGAAATTAGTATTGGGTGTTGGTATATAGTTTTGCTGGACATTTCCTGATCAAAGGATTGTTCATCAACAGAGCTGATGGTAGGTGCCTAGAAGAGTGAAAAAAGCTGAAGACAAGAATAGCAAAGGATTGACAATGCAACTAATATTTATTTTAGGAGTCAGTAATACTTGCAAGGACCTATGATATTAAGGAATTATAATAGATGTCAATCTACACTCGTGAATGCTTGATGTTCACATGGAAGCAATATTGATAGTATGCCACAACAATTTTTTTGATGTAACTAAAGTAGGTGGTTATAATTTTAACAATAAGAAAGTGGATTAAAGAGAGAATGTTTTGTTATCTTTGAAAGCCACATATTAAAGTACTTGACTTTGGGTAGTGATCGTTGTAAACATGTTAACTACAAAAAACCAAATCGAATGTTCATTGGGTTGTAGAAGAAAAGCTACAAAAGTCATGTTTAAGTAGTTATACAACAAATGTAAGAGAAGGATCCCCCAATTTAGGTGAAGTGACAAAGGGCCATTGAAGATGATATATGTAACAAATTGCTTATTGAAATTAGACTGTAGAAAAAGGAGCTGCCAAAATTGCAAGAAACAAACACTTCTATAGGAGATTGGGAAACAATTATTGGAGAACAAACATATTGATTTTGGGTCAACTTTTTTTTGTCTTGGACTAAACCTCAAAAAAATACATTCTTTCCAAACTTTTTTTTTGAAATGTTTAGACCTTCATAAACCTGATTGTACTATAGCTTCTATTGCCATAGATCACCAGATGGCAATCAGTTAGTGCGGGTTGTAAGGAATATAATAGAAGACATTTTATTGGATGGTGGTTGGAAGGGTCAATATCATTATAGAAGAACTAAGGAAGAAGAAGGGATTACTAATTCCCAAACCAACTCCTTGTAACTTCAAAATGACAAATTAGACTATTGCTAAACCAATATTTTGAAAATCCATATTCATGACATTTCATCAGTAGTCATCTTTGTTGTAATACATAATAGTGTGTTGGAAGCAGCTTACTTCATGTTATTAGTTAGACCCTACCTAAAAGATGTTAAGGTTTCTCAGGATTGCAACACCAATTTTATTATCATTAAGGAAAATAATACAATAAAAACCATTGTAGTCGTTAAATGATTGGATGAAAATAACAAGCCACCAAAAGTTTTACTTTATTATGACTTCATTAATGGAATGACTAATGAGGAAGACTTTACACTTTTTTGAAATAGATCTCAACTTGTTTACTGCTAGAGGAATTATCAAAATCATTAGGATTATAAAGCCTCAATACTATTAAAATTGAGCATCAATTTTAGCATACAATAGGCTTTATTTTGGTAGATGCAACTCTGGCATGAATTACAACAAAAGACTTGCGAACTGTACAATGGACAACCTGAACAAACCTGAATGCATTTCTTGTAATACTAATTCAGGTTTGCAAATTAAAACAACCTGAATGAGTATTACAAGAAATGCATAAAGCTATTAGAGGATGATATTTTTCAACAAATAACACCTACCAAAAAATATTGGATGCAAAGTATTGGTGGCCAAAGCTTATACAACGGTGACAACCAAGGAACTAGCAAGATAATGGCAACCATTACAGCTAAGTTGGCGACTACCTTGCTTGTAGAACCCTTCATCAAATGGGGATTGGATCTTATAGGACTCATTAAACATGTAAGGAGATCTATACATGGAACACATATATTTTGGTAGCTACATATTTTATGATTCAGCTCTCAAAGGGGTTGAAGCCCAATTAGAAGAGGGAAGAAAGTATAAAGGGATTGAAGAGAAACTTGAGTCATTACCCAAGGATTGTTTTTCCACTTCGTAGATTTACAGGAACACGAGGAAGATGATGAATTAACAAACTTGGATGAGGTACTAGAAGAGGGTCTACTACTGAAAATTGAATTACAGAAGGAGGTACTGAATACCTAGTTATAGAAACACCGAGGACCAAATTTCCGAACCCTTGTACTCAAGGAAGAAGAGGAAAAAGTTCAGAGTACATGCCATGATGGATTTTCGGGAACCATTAATGCAGCTACTTGTTCTTCTGTTGAGGCAGTCTATGGTTACCGTAAACAAAATTTACCATTTTTTGGAAATTAGCATCCAAGGCAGAACTTGTTCTTGTCATGAATTGGTGTAAAAAATTCAACTACCGTTTATGCAATTTGATATCTAAGTGTAACAATTTGGTATGCAAGAGATATTGTAATTCAATAATGAATAGTTGTTATTGCATTCTCTGCTGAAATGTTTCACCCATCAAAATCCAATAAACCTAGGAGAGTTCTTCATTTATGCATACATTGCTACAATTCTTTCTTGTTTGCATTCTGATCCAGAATCTACAAAAGCTTCCTCTTGAAGAAAATTGCTTGTAAGAGTTCTTTGGAGAATTTAAAAAAGATGTAGAAGATTTTGTAGTTAAGGCTTGAGAAGATCTAAACCTCAAAGAAAGGACATATGATAGGATAGATGAAGCTAGGAAAGAAAACTCCAGTAGTGCAAGAAAAAGGAAAATAGATTGCAATTGGACCCTTGGTATCAAAAGAGATGGAAAAACTTGAGTGTTGGATTTCAACAAAGGATATTAGTGGGCTTGACAAGTTGGAGTTCAAGGATTGATGGGAGTGTGTGGGGTAAAGATTTTGACTGACTCTCATTTGTGATTTCATCAACAATTCTGAGGGTGATGAATCCTGAACATATAAAGTGAAAGCAAGAGATTATCATCACCAAAGATATTGTTGCACATATGTTGCAGCTGTCAAAAATTGGTATCAAGAGATGCAATGGGCAGAAAACACAAGAATGGATGCTCCTATTGAAGCATATGATGAGAAGGCTTTCAAGGTGGAAACACTTTTGAGGGCAAATCTGTTGAAAATTGCAGCACTAATGTACACTTTTTGGTTTAAGCACATAGCAACTTATTGCCACAAAATTTACAGTGCCCAGATGCAAGACTCAAAAGAAATTTACTAGCATATGTGGAAGGGCCTTATATCTGTCAATATCCTGAGGGATCTTATGAAGTTGGCATAAGATCTGTCCCTCTTGAGGAGTAGGAGTGAGAAACCTCTTTCTTGTATCTCTCATGATCTCTGTATGTCTAGGTTCATGACAATGTTTGCCTCATACATATGAGAATGCCCACATTTGGTGTTCATTTGTGTAGGTTAAAACCTCATGTTGGGGGCATTCCCAAAATAAGGGGCCTAGGACAAGGCAAACCACCTCAAGGTATCCAGGCTCAACGTAACTAATATCTAGTTTGTAATTTTTCATACCTTTACTATCTCCTGTGATCTATGCAGTATCAGGTGCATGCAGCTAATCGGATCTTCTCTTCTGTTTGATGACATGATCGAAAATTCTGAATTGTTCAATCTCGTGGGATTTCTATGCCATCTGGTAACATACTGGCCCTTATTGTAAATCCTCCCTTGCAAACACTAAGCAAATGACTTACGGTTGAAGAGACATTGAGTTCTCCACTGGTTGATGGCAAATATAGCATCAAAGTTTTGCATCCAGTACTATCCGATCTAAGAGCTTAAGAGTTACCTTGTGATAAGAGTCATGGACTTGCAGTCTTGAATTCCTTCAGAGGAATCTCTAGCATTGTTGACATTTGACTGGTTGAAGCAAACTGTGAACCTCCTGGGTGCATGTAGAAGATGTGTGATTCAAGCAAGGCACCTTGTTGGCCACATTGAACCAGCCCACTGCTTGTTCCAGTTGAAGGCTTTACAGACGAGGCATTAAAATATGGAGACTACTCTCAGCTACAATTGGATGACAGTCACAAACTTCAGTACTTACAAACCATTTCTTTGAGGGGCCCAATTCATGTTTCCCCACTGATAAATGCAGTACTCAAAGATGTACTGCTGATTGCAAAGTAATGTCTGTGACATGAAGGAACTTAAAATCTGACAAACAACTACTGCAACTACACTGGCAACTTTCCATTTTAATGGGCAGACAATGTCAGCCACCACTGGAACAAGGCTGATTCTCTGGTGTAGAGAAGGTTTGCTACAAATGACCTAGCAACAGATAGAAACTAGACACCCCTTGCCTGATGATCAGACCAGACAGGTTCTATTCCCAGAAGGTCTGCCATGATGAACTAAAAATACTTTTGTAATGCTATGCACACACGTATGGTGATCTAGAGGCAGTAACACCTAAAGACTTGGTTTGTCTTCCAAGCTGCACAAGGTAAGTGTAAGGCTGCATTAGTTGTTGGTCAGGAGAGGGGCTTCTTTAGATTTGCTGCCTGGTTGATCAAGATCCAGAATCACCTCTATGCCACTGTTTCCATTTATAGGTGCGATTGCTATCCCTACACATGCATTGATTAAATTCAGTCCAACAGCATCCAGTTCATCAAAGAGGGAAGTGGTTACCAACAACACAAATTACTGCATAAGAGCTTCACACTGCTATCCTCTGTGCTATGTTGAAATTGGAATGGCCAAACTCCACAGGCTTCCGTTCTGCAAATAAAATTCATACTGGAGTTTGTGAAATTGATTACCTGATGCCCAAATTGCAGCTACGAGGAAGAATATACATGTAATGCCTAGAGCAGTCATTTGCCAATTTTGTATCCAGTCCTGTGAAACAGACCACCTGATGGTATTGCTATTGGCAACTTGTAGAAGAACATGTGAAATTTGCCAAGACAGTGTCTGTTCACCCTTCAGACTACTGCCTCCTTTCCAAAGTTAAACAGATTCTTTCCCACAATGCCACAAAAGGATCTCTTACTCACACCCCTGGGTACCCACATTTCATTTTTGTGTACAGTTTACCCAATGGCCCCCACTATAACCAGGTTGGCTATTTGAGGTTGTTCTAGCATGGCCTAATGGTGATTCCCACAACCACTTTGTAAGGTGGGCACAAGCCCCCACAACTTGAGGCTATTGGCCTTATGATGGCAAGTCACATTATCAAGCTCAGTTGGAATTGTTAAGCTTGGGAGCCCCCAAGATCAGCTCTATGGGACTGTTTACATTTCTCCATTTCAATTTCTGAAATGATCTGAAGTGAGATCCTTTGCATATAAGACCCAATCATGTACAGCCATCTGTTTTAAGTACATAAGAAATGTCTGGACTGTACCTTTTTTCATCTTATCAATTTATGTAATGAGGTCAGCACTGGGGGGAAGAAGAGGGCCACCATGCAAGATACCTGGAAAGCACCCACAATGGGGGCTGATGGAACATCTCCAAAAATGTGTATAAGAACTGTTGAAATGGCCATAGATAATGGTCTCAACACTGGAGTCACACTCCATAATGTCACAAAATTCACAGGATCCTGAAAGTCCACCCCAATGCCACAAAAGGATCTCTTACTCTCACTTCCAGGCTCAATCCTTATGTGATTAGAGTACAACAAAAAAGCAAAAAATCTACACAAGATCTATGAACCAGCAATCCCATAGTCATGTACCATCCAGAACTGTAGACAAGAGCACTTCTGTCTGAGAATAATGTTGAGCCTAGCATTGGCAAGCATGAAGCTAGCATGTACACTTATCTGGGTCAGGTACACACCTGAGTGGCAAAAAGAAAAAACTCGCCAATAGCAAAGAGAGGAATAACACTGCCAAGCTTCTTGACAAGAATGCAAATAGACATCCTGTTGCTCCCAAAGCCATAGATACTGTGAGCAGCTACACCCATGCGACCCAACCACACTGAGTTCTCAAACAGCAATTCTAACTGCACCTCCTGGCTCAGATGATAAGAAAGGATTTACTTAATAATTCTGCAGAGTTGGTTGAATTGACTTCTTCATTTTTCCAATGCTTGCAACAGATGACAAGTCCCAGGTAACAGACCTTGAAACCATTCCTGATTGTGGATACCAAGTAATCAAGAAATTTGCCTCCAACTACAGTGCCCAAGATTCCAGATAGTATTGTCACCATGCCAAACACCAAGTCTGCATTCTCCTGCTCATTTGCACAACATTCACTGAAGTGAACTCTCAAATTCTCCCCAAAACCAACCATCAACAATAACAGAAGAAAAGACTGTGGCCAAAGAACTGCTGCTCTCTGTGAAAACCCATGGGAGCTGCAGGTGCCATACCATATTATAAATTGCTTGGCCTGCCTTTGGACCCCAATAGGCATATGCAACCAACACAAACTTGTATGTGATGTAGCCTGTGATTTAAAATGGAAACAACTTCAGTTGTACTTCAAGATTGCACAGATCACATTCCTTTCAGTTGTCATATTACTGACAGTAGAATGCTCTGCACACTTGCACAGCAGGCACTCATGTGTTGTCTCTACTTTACTTCTTCACCAAATATAAGTTAGTTCACCATGTGCAAGTAGAAACACCCAAAACTGCAAAGATGGATGTAAACTCATTACCATCCACCAATGGGATGTGACTACAATTGCTGATACTTGATAACTGCACCTACTTGAGAACAGAACACTTCACTTCCAGGAATGACATGGTCCTGCTTGCTGACATAGCAAACACAGAGACATCAAAACAATGGAAACATTCAAACAACAGAGGAAGGGGTAAATTACCTAGAAAATTCATAAGGTACAACCTGTTCATTGCTAGCTTCTTGCAGTCATCCAGCAGACCCTTTGCTTGTGATGCAACTCCAAAAGTTGTGGACCTGTAGGGCACAGAAACAAAGAGCAAAGAAAGCTCTGACTTTGCTTCCAATTTACAACAAAGCCAAACCAACAGGACCACTTCTAAGAAAATACTCAAGCATTACAACAGAAGGAGAGGACATCTTCTAAGACAAGTGCCACTCAAGATTTTTGCTCCTGAAATTCTACCATCAAGGATTGCACATCACCATTAGGTATCCAGAGAATTGCTAATTAGTGCTCATTTTGTGAGACTTTACTTACAAGACTAGTATCTTGCCACCTTCAGCAGCAAGTGCTTGAAGAACTTCCAGACCTCCCTCCTCTGCCAAAATCAATGATGAGTTGATATTCCATCATCAAGTGGCAGCAGAAGCCATAAACCAACTAGAGACAAACATGAACTCTCCAGAGTGCAAAGTAGCACTTAGCATCCAACCTTCAAAAGACAAGAACGGACAATATTGTTGTTGCAGATGCGACAGGGGCCAATTAGCAGCTCAATTTACCATCAGTTAGAGCTGCTGATGCTTCTACATCAGTAAATTGTTCCAATACAGTCTTCTCCAAGCTTCCTGTGCACATGCACCATTACAGCATTCAAGATCACGATAATTGAAGAGAAAGAAACCATGTAAATATCTACTCAGATATATAATCCAACCTGAAAATTTGTGCCTAACCAAATGGTACTTGGAAGGCCTTGAAACAGAAGAGAATGAAATTACGTGGAAGATGTAGCACTTGCATTGCACCTTTGAGATGAATTCGTTTTGACATAAACCAAATATTGCAAATGGAAGCATAAGTAGACTCTCAATCCAGAAAGCTGAATGCCAGCCCAAGGACCCACCTACCTTCAATTGCCCAAAACATCCCATCAAACCTCCTTGAATTGAGCAAGTAATTACATCCAATATAAACACAACAACTACATGAGAGACTAGGCCACCAGGAAGAATCTTACAGCCCCAAAATGTCATAAAATCAAGAGGATTTCTGCTATGTAAGATTTAACTTTATATTGGGAAAAATTAGAGCGAGCCTAAAGCTGAAATTGACATATAGCATATGACCATGCAGATGCAAAAAGACTCAAGGCAGAACCTTTTTTACTTTTGCAGAAACAAAGGTCAGATACATTTGTAGAAAGGTCCATACCACACCACCAAAGACATAGCCAAGTGCTATTCCAACAGGGATAAACATGTAGAAAAGAGCTAGCCATGCTGAACTCTGTGAGAAAATCATGGTACAAGTCACTCAGACTACCATAGGTTTTTATGAAATGTCATGTTAAACAAGGAATTTATGAAAAAAAATTGCAACATTACACAAGTGATAAAATGAAAAGCATGTCTCCATAGGAAATGCAAACCTGTGCAGGAGGGGCAACATCAATAATGAACGGAGCTGCAAGACTGATGAAGGATGCCTCTCCCACTCCCACCAACCTGCAATCCTGTCTTGCTGGTTTGTTACAATGTATTATAGTCAGCCTGTTTGTTTAATTTCAGTAAACTGACACCACAGCTGAAGACAAGCAAGAAGCTCACAGATGGTACAAAATTTCAAGTCAAGCTTTCACTTACATGTGAAAAGTGGTGATGGACCAAAAATCAAAGGAGAAGCCACATCCTGCAGTTGCAAATGTCCACACAGACAGCCCAATGCCAATAAGACAGAAAGGATTAAATCTGCATCCAGACATAGTGGATCAAATCATCATTGAAACATCTATAAAATGAACAATATAAATGCCATATGCTCACACAATGTGAGTCCAATTCTCTATCACTAGTAGCTCACAGAAAGGTGCTGATAACACTGCAAGAATTACTTATTGTGCACATTCATGCAGCAACACAATGCAGGAAACTTGAAAGAAGTAAAACAGCACAACCTTATGTTTTTGATAAATTTGCAAAGATTGGTGATGCCACCACAAGTCCAACCATGAAAGCAGATGAGAGAACCCCATCCTGAAAATCTGACAACTTGAAATCACCCCTGCAGCATTGCAAGAAAACCAGAACACTTTAAAAAAAAGTTTAAACATTAGGATTCTTATCCTAACCCCTGCATGTGAGTAAGGTGCTCCAACACCAAATTGGTAAGTAAGGTGACATACTGAATGCCACTGCCACTATAGCAGGCTTCATGTTCCAAACACCCAGGAGCAGCTGGAGCTCCATTTACACCATTAATTGCTATTACTCCTTGATCCAGGTAGTTCAACATGTCAATGAGGCAGAAAAGTATGAGCAGCCTACAGTTACATTGATCACTTTTCCTCTGGTATCAGAAGATGATGGCTTTTACACCAATTTCGGAAATATAGGTCAAAACTTCATGGGATTTCTCCTGGAGCCATACCACAAACACTCATCGACTTTCATTCATTGCATTGGACACGAGAGAGAAAACCCTAATTTTACAGAATTGGCTTTTCCACTCTTTCCTGTTGAAAAACCACCTCCAGAATTACAAAACTAGGTCACCTAAGTACTCCAGAAATTGACAAAGCAACATCCTTCATGCACAGTCTTGAACTCAACAGACTGAAATCTGGAGCTCGAGCAGAGAAGCAACAACAACAAAGTGGTAAAATGGATGGAATTTGCGTCCCCTGCCAAAAACTTCTGGAAAATCATTTGCATTTTCATCGCACTGTAACTTCTTCGTCACCAAATGCTCCGCTTACCCAAAAAATGAAGGAACAAAAAAAAGAAAAGAAAAGAAAAACTGAAAGATGAAGGAACAGAAGATGCGGGGTGAAGAAGCCCTAAAGCTTGGCAAGATACCCAATCACACTCAACCACCAAAGAAAGAAGAGGGGAGATCTCCAAAAAAGAAAAGAAAAGAAAATTAAAAAAACGAGAGCAGTCAGTCACCTCGTGGGTGTAAACCAGCGCGGCTGCTCATTGATACAGCGCCTTGCACCGTCGTCAAGGAGATAGGACTCCATCGTGGTAGTGGCTGTGTGCGCCATGGGCGGAGCTCGCTCCACTATCGCCATCGTCTTGTTCTCCCTGAAGCGCAGCATCGAAGCCGGCCTTGTAAAATCGATCAAGCTCAGAATATCATCCATCCAATTCACACGTCTTTTTCATCCTATCAACAATCGTGCCCTCGAAAATTGCAACAAGCTCATAATATTATCCATCCAATGCACACGTCTTTTTCATTTATTAACAAGGGCCCCAATAAAAAAAGCAAAATTCGTATGATATCATCCATCCATATGCTCAGAAAATGAACCAAGCTGCAAATATCATCCATCCAAATGCCATCCAATACACTCTTTTTTCATCCCATGAACAAACACGGCCGTCAAAATGCAAGAAATTAAAGTAACATCCATCCATGACCCAGTCGTCTTCTTCATCCCATTAACGAGCGCGCCCTGAAAAGTGCAACAATTCAATAATTCCATCTGACATATGCTTACAGCCTTAAAAATGCAACAAGCTGAAACTATCATCCATCCATATGCTCACGGCCTTTGAATTATCAAATATCATCCATATGCCATCCATAGTATTATCCATCCAATACACTCGTCATTTTCATCCCACCAACGAACATGCCCTCGAAAATGAAACAAACTAGAATAACATCCACCCATGACCCCGTCATCTTCATCCTATCAACAAGCACGCCCGTTAAAATTGCAACAGGCGGCTCATAATATTTTCCCAATACTCTAGTCTTTCTCATTCCATCAACAAACGTGCCCTCAAAAATGCGAAAAACCGAGAATAACATCCATCCATGACCTAGTTTTCTTCATCCTATCAACAAGCGCCCCGTATAATATGCAAGGATTAAAAAAGTATCATCCAAATATATGCTCACACCCTTGAAAGTATGCAACAAGCTGAGAATATCATCCATCCATGTGCTCACGGCCTTTGAAATTGCAGTTAAGCCAAGTATCATCCATCCCTAAGCTCTAGGATTTGAAAATGCAACTAGCTCAAAGTATCATCGACCCTAATTCTCACGGCCTTGACAATGCCACAGGCTCAAAATATCATTTATCCTACGCTCACGGCCTTTCCAAAAGGCAAGAAGTCCAGAACTCGTCCATCCATACGCGAACAGACTTGAAAATGCAAGTAGCTCAAAATATCATTCATCCCGACTGAGGGGCTTGAAAATGCAACGAGTTCAGAACATCATCCATTCCTATCCTCACATGCATATATCATCCTCTTGTAAATAACAGCCGTGAAATGCAACAAGCTCAGATATCATCCATCCAGTCAAAATATCATCCGTCCGGAAGCCCACAGTACCAAAAAGCAACAAGCTCACAATACCATCTATCCCAATGCGCGTGTCAATACATCATCCATTTCTATGATTACGGCCATGAAAATGGAACAAACTCAGATATCATCCATCCATAAACACTTATGGCCTTGAAAGTGCAACAAGCTCAAAATACCAAAATACCATCCATCCTTACATGTCTTCTTCATAACATCAACCAAACCATTTGCAAAAATGGATCCATGTCAGAATATCATCCATCCACCCATCCAGCTGCTCATCTTCTTCTCCTATAAGTAAACAAAACAATCACAACATTGCTGCAGAATTCTTTCTTCATTCTTGCAACAAAACAAAACAGTGCGCAATGCAACATGGGTGCAGGATTCAATAAGCTTTGCTCACAAACTGTTAGGACCTTCTGCTTCATCAGCCTTTGACAGTGGGGTGTAGATACAAGTCTTACAATATTTCTCACATAAAAGTATTCTGCTCAAAAGTTTTTGGGGGAAACAATTATTCAAGAAATCTGTGTTCTGGGTTTCTGCTCATCATTTCCAAAAGCAACAGGAAGAGTCATGATAAGCAAATGGTAAGACTCTTTTTAAGTCCTGATGTTGGCTGCTAGCATTCAAAGCAAACACAGCCTTACATGATGCAAATGTCAAAACACAGTGCATAGTAGTAGTTAAGTCGTAGTTCAGATTCATCCAACCTAGAACTTGTACACTTGTTCCTTTGGGTAACCCAAATCCTTGAGTAGTCCTTCCACCTGAACATAAAACCCCAAGAAAAACACATATTTATTTGTTACTTGTCAAAAGTGCATAAAGGATTTGTGATTTTGATCCTTTTGGTCTACCAGAAGACCACCATCTGCACATACCACAAGAAAGCAGTCTAAAGAATGCCTGCATATAAATCATTGCTACCTTCCTATGGATGCACAATTGGTTCCAATGTAGACATTTGCTAAATCCTGCCAAAGTCAGGGCTAGAAGATGGCAAATATAGATTCAAGCATATACATATGCAAATATATATATATATATACACCTCTCCTTGAGATTTGTCCTTTGCTTTGTCTCCAGAAATGAGTTTCATCAGCCCAGGAGGTCCACAGACCTGCCAAAAGACAAGCATCATGAGAAAGACAAAACATACAAGACAGTGATAGATGATGAAAATGCACAATCCATCCAACTGGCAAAAACCACATACAACTAAAGAGGCACTAGATGAATTGCTCCTAAAATATATGTCAATTGTTTGTTCAGTATTGTTTGACATAGCAAGCTTTGTCTACAGTTGATATTTGAGCCTGCAGTTGAGCATCTACCAGAATAACTGTATCATCAGAGGGAGATGGTAAAGCCTTCAGCAGTACATCTTTGTTGATATACCCTCTCCCACCTTTCCAATCCTCTGTTGGTTTATCCACTACATAAAACACCTACAAAATACAACCACCATGAGTTACTCAACTACACTTTAGAACATCACACAATATGCAAGGCAACAGAATAGATGTCTAGGTGTGTTACATTTGAACCAGGAAGAAAAACTTTTGATTTATGAGGATGAAACAGGGTGCCTTCCTCTGAAAGGGACGTCTTCAAGTTCAAGATTTACCTTGAAATTGGGATGAGCAGATGCTAGACGATCAAGTTTCTCCTTTAGCAAGATGTCATCAGGAGTAGTGTTGGCAAATACCAGTGAAACCTGAGCATCACAAGCATTAACTAGCAATACCAATGAACTTTGCTAGTGAACCTTCAATCTTCTAAACAGTACAGGGAACAAACTCCAGATGATCTGTGGGTACAGCAATCACTGTCCCATCAAAGCACAAAGTGACTCCAGGCTTGAAAGAGACAACGGGACAAACCTGTGTGTTATCATCTGGATTGGATAGAATGGCATCAAGGACCTGCAACATAGGTGTGACTCCTGTACCACCTGCAATCTGCAAAGTAGTTGCTTTTAGAGATAGTGAGAGTTGTTCCCATATATACCATCCCAAAATCAGTACAGGCCTTGTATGCAACATGCCAAAGGGTAATACTGCATTTCAGAGTTCTGTGAAGATCCACCACACAGTGAAACTAAGTTGATATGACTTATGTCATTTAGAATTAATTCCTTGTGGTAAAAATCCTTTGGTCATGAAGCAATGTTAACAGCCCTCACCTCCAAACAGAACACATGGTTTCATGATGTGTATAAAGCACTATCTTTATCTCTCACTGAAACCATTCACTGTGACAATCACCTCACAACACAAACATGAAAGATTAAGTTGACCTTTACCATTCCAATTTGCTTCTTCTTATTGGGTTCATATGGCAGCTTTGGAATAGGCCTGCAACAATGCAAACACCCACCAAGCAACTGAATCAATTCTCAGAGTAGACAATGTACTTTAATTTCCTTCACTATCTACTGGTACCAATCACTCATAGAAAGGTTTGGCAAGGATATCAGTACAAGCAATAACAAAAGGTCCAACATAAGATGTTAATAGCACACCCTTTCACAGCCAGAGTGTCTCCAGGCTTCAAGTGTGCAATATGCTGACTCATTAAACCCTGTGGATACACCTGCATAACCCAGCAAAAACACAAGTTACAAGGACAGGACTACAGACTGAACAAAAGGCCACTCTAACTTGATAGGCCTGCAGACTTAGTCTGAAGAGTCTTCTTCAGGTCCAAACTGTGACATGGATGAACAAGCAACCCTGACAAACTTTATCTAAGCCTGGATTTTTAACCAGTAATTGAAGCCATGTTGTTGTAGAATAAAGTGAGAACAGACCTTGATCATCAAATCAAAGTAACCCTTTGAATCTGGAGGGGAAATTGGGGTGTAACTGTGTCACCAATACCATGGATACATGTTAGATTGTTTACATGTCCACAAGGCCTTAGCAACTACACTGAACGGTCACCATTCAACCTTTCATAGTTCTTGATCACCATGACAGCTGAATCTACCATCAGCTTCCATCACAGTGGGTAGGGGACTGGAACGTACGGACGAATCACTTTCTTTGGGCTTCCATCCTCCTTGGTGCCAATGTCAGCCCTATAAAATAAACAGAATAAGAAAAGCAAGATCAACCAACATACTGACTATTCATAGATATCTCACGCATTTGCTGTCTTGGAAAACTTGACTGTCTATCTGAAGGAAGTCAGAGCTCAAAAGCATGACAGCTAGTCCATCAAGATACAAAGAAACTATACTAAAACACTTTATAATGGTCTTCAACCAGCAATGAAGAAGGGTTTTGTTGCTAACATTGCAAGTAAGCATGATGCCACATTGAGCCCTAAGTTCTTTTCTGGATCAAATGAAAACCTGAAGGAAGAGACACACCCCAGTCAATTCTCTCAACCAAACAACAGACTCACTAACTAATCTGCAGAGAAAATTCTCTGAGATGGCTACCAGCAAGATTTTTCAGCAATCAAAAGCATAAAAAATGCCCAAAGACACAGTCAGAGATAAAAAATATCAATATTAGCTATTGCAAGGTGCATCTACATTCATCCTCTCTAAATGAATCACAAATGCAGAACACCCTCTTGATAAATAGAAATGAAACTTTAACCTGAAGAGCTTGGTATTATGATTAACATCATATGTTTCTTGCAACTTGAAGTCAACCCATTCATTTGGTCGCAGAGCTGCCAATGCCAATCCCACACTCCACTCAATCAATCCTTTGGCAACCTGGGGAGATAATTGACCATCTTGTGTACCTTGAGGTTTAATAGAAAGAAGGTAAGTGCTTGCAAGAAACAACACCCTACAGGACTGTTTCAATGTAAGCAAAACCCTGAACCCTTTTCCACCTTTCACATGCCATATTTTTTGCTTCAGAAATGAACCAAGAAAGAGGTAATTTCCCACAACAGAAAATGTTAGTCTGCTGTTCAACACACAACACATCACCATTGTCATCTTGCATCACCCAGTCCACTGACATCTCTTTCTGTAGAGAATGGAAAGACCCAACAAACAAAAATACAGTAGGGGTCAAGCAGAAACATTGAAAAGAGATGGTTGCAGCTAGTTGAAGGACAATTTACCAGTTTCTTCAGCTTCTTTGCCGTCCTCTGACAAGGCTGGCTTGGAAGCTACCTGTTCAGTGAAGTGAAGAGAAGCAAGGAGACAAAAACATTTGGATTATGAGACCATTATGTGCAGCAAAAAAGAGAGGAATAACCAACCAGCCAACTGATGATTGCAGAAATCACTCAAGGGGTATGGATGTCAGAAAAGTTTTCCAAAAACTACCCATCAAACAGCACAAAACTTGCAAGATATCCCCATGTTTGTCCCATGCCTACGTGAGTCTTGAGATCCTCAGAGAGCGGGAAATGGAAAAAGCGGAACACACCACTTGTTGCAAGGATGAATAAAAAGCTGCAGCTCCCAAGACTAAACTAGCAGCAAAAGCATGTCCGTGTCCACGGCTTGCAGCTGTTGGAGATGATGCTTCTCTTGAAGATTCTGCCGAGGTAAAATCCTTCGCAAATGAGCCTCCATTGTCCTCCTTCTGAACAATAGACGCTGCGCCAAGGTACCGTGAAGTCCCTGCATCCCGTAGCAACAACGTTGAGAGCATATTGCCTGCTCTTCTTCCCGCACGATTGAGTAATAGTGCCATTACAGACCACCGGTTGTTTTTCTGACCTCTCTCTCTCTATCTCTCTCTTTTCTGTCGCTTCTCTCTTCGAATATACTTACACAAACGATCAGTCCAAGATCGAAGGATGCAGAAATTGCTACTGCGCCTTCTCTCCCTCTCTCAAGCTGCTGTTGTCTTATCAATCTCCTGTCGGAAATGCACGGAGGGAGGGGCAAGGAACAAAAAATCTGCACTTCCGGAGCAACACGAAGAACCAGAGCTTCAGATGCAAATCCGGAAACACACTACTTAACAAGCACTTGTTCCGGAGCAACACGAGATCCAGAGCTTCAGATGCAAGTCCAGAAACAAACTACTTGGAAACAACAAGCTCGGCAAAGACAGTAGTTACTCAGATTGTTTGAAAACCATAAGGAAACAAAGGATCTCAATTGACAGCGATCTGAAAGGAACAAAGAGGACGCGCACAACTCATCAAGCGCGCAAGCAAGAGCACTAGAAAAGGGAAAGGAAAACAACGTGCGATCCAGGAATTTCTTACAACGGCGAGAAGATTGTCACAGAAACAGGGAAGCTTCAGAGCCCGAAACAGATCTCCACAATCCTCGAACTGCGCGGGGAAAGTGCGGAAGAAAGTGCGGGGGCGCTCGGAATTTCGCGAGAAACTCCTGCTATGTCTGCAACAGACGGGTGACAAAACTGATGAAGAGGATGATGTGCAGGAGAACACGGAAGGTTGTTGTCAACGAGAGAGGAATTCTTCCTGTGTGCGGTTCGTCGCAACGCTGGATCTTCGTCCGCGCGACGTCAGGCAGCAGCTGCGCTCCATCTTTCCACTCCGACGGCTGCTTCACTTCCGATCTCGGATCTTACGACGGAGGAGACGACACTTGTGGCAACGCATGGTATTCTTCTTTCCCCTACACTGGCAACAGCTCTTGCGTGCTTGCGCGGGACGACTCTAGAAGCGTCAAAACTCTCTCTGGCAAAGCACTACTGGAACACACAGAAGTTGTCACAGTTTCCAAACGTGAGAAAACACTGAACGTGCCATCTTTGCATGGAATGTCAAGCTCGCAAGAAATAGAGAAGGCAATACTACTATGTAAGAAAGCAATGGAGCAAATGCGAGCAACGTCAGACCAGCAACGGTAATGGAACTTCTTCTTAAGAAGCATAGCAAATGCATTTGCGAAGACATCATCGTTTTTGTTGTTGTTCTTGCTGCTTCCCCCTCTCTTGGGTAAGAATGCTAAATTGCATGTACACTTAGGTTACAAGAACCTTGAAGAAGAAGGCATATGCATTGCAAGTCTGATGTCTTTTTCCTTCACTGACATGTATGGCCGAATGCATAAGAAAAACTTAGAGGAGAGCAGCGTCCACAGTAAGGGATGTCTGCTTTGACTGTAATGCGATTGCTTGAACTACCATTCCTGTAGGTGCACAAAAGCTTGACCTTTCCCCTCTCTAATGAGAACAATTAGAATCAGGGCAGAGCCCTATACAGAACCATCACATTCTGATGTTGTAAGTGGCAGAGACTGTTTTGGAGAAACTCTTTGCAGCTACAATTCAAACGAACAGTTTCACATTAGAGCAGGAGAATTCCATAGCGTATTATGCCCAGTGAAATATCAACTGTGATGGCTTTTGAGCTTCTTCCTTTTAGTTTGTTCAACATCAGCATGCACATTTTGCTTGTTCTGTGAGGTTGTTCATTGTGACAAGCAGCTTTTGCTTGTTCCTTTCAGATGGTTCATCATCAAAATGCAGCTTTTCTTCTTCCTTCCAGGTTCATCACTAATATGCACCTTTTCTTATTCCTTTCAGGTTGTTCATCACCAACAGTGCACCCTTTCTTAGTCCTTTCAAGTTTGTTCATCATTAACATGTGCCTTTCTTTCAGGTTATTCATTGTCAACATGTGACTTGTGTTTAAGGCTGTCAATTCTGCAATTGCTGGGGTGTGAACTTTTGGGATTGCTGGATTTTCTTTTGCATATTTCGTCATTATCATCATATCACAAACAATGTCCAGTAGCATCACTATGGCTTGTACACACACACTACAAACAGAACAGAATGTATGGTAAATCCTTTTGCATACACACACTCATTTTGCAACAACAGTAGACTGTTGCTGCACTTGACAACATGCTCATTATTGTTTCTATGGTTGCTTTTTTAGCAGGTTGTCAACAATAGACAAACAAATCTAAGACAAAAGAAGGCAATGTGTTGCATTCCCAGCAAGATTGCCAACTGAAAGTTGCCTTTCTGTGTACCAGGTGAGGCAAACTCTCTGCTGTCTGCCCACCACCATCCACCCCTACATTTTGAGAGCTGGATATCACACACATGGGCAGACAGTTATCACTTGCATAAACATTCTGAAAAGATTCTAGATCCTTGAGACTTCATCAACAACCAGTTTTGAGCATACCTGTGGGTGATTCGTGTCAATAAAGATTTGATTGCCTCTGCTATGTCTCTCTTTCATTTAACTGCTCATTCAATTTTTGTCATGAACATCCAAAAGACAACCAGTACAAACATCAATACTAGGACTCAAAGAATCACAGGACACATTTTTCTGGACAAGGAGGCCATCTGTGAGATTGATCACCTTCAACAGTGTCTTCCAGTAAAAACCACCTGATGATCATTCAACATACAAGAAGCATGCGCAGTAACTCAGAAGAGCAGAAGACAATACCACCACAGCAACAGATGAAGCAGTCTACTACTTCTGGAAGCATCCTTCACTTGGCAGTTGCAACAGGTGACAAGCTTGGTATCTGTCTCTTGCCTATGTATCAAAAACAGAATCAAATAGATACATTCACACTTTCACAAAACTCTCTTGATATAGCCAAGGTGCACTTTCCATGTAGGAGGAAGTTATTGCTCAGCTACTGACCAACATGGCCTGAGCTCGGGCTAACATGATGCTGCACAGGCACCCAACTTGCAATGCCCTCAGAAGCAAAAGGCAGACTGCAAGAAACAAGGGTTGTTAGCTGCACCTGAAATGATGGAAATCTTCCTTGTTCTGGTACTATCTCACTCATACTTCTTGCCACTTCAACAGGTCTGAAGTCACTGCCACAACAAATGGAGTGTTACTTCCAATTGCAGAACTCTGTTCACAGTGTTCTTCAATTGGAAACCAATGACAAAAGATCAACACAGAGACCATAGAAGAAGAGTCAAATAATTTGAAGAAAATGTCCACAGATGTTCAAATTCTTCTGCATCCAATACTTCTGTTACATCATAAAAGGCGTACTTCTGTATAGCACAAGAGTAGTCTAAGAAGAGCTTTAAACTGAAGCGTTGTTTCAATCTTGAAAACAACTAGTTTTTTTCTTAGTGGCATTTTCATAATCTTGCGTTGAAATCATCACCTGCCTTATGTGCACCAGTTTGTGCAAACAGTAGTTCCCACTGTATAGCAACAGAAAGATCAAACTCCATTCAACCTTTTCCGTTATAGTCGTTGCAAACAATCAATAACTCGAAGCCCTAATTTCTATTTCAAATTATAATTGAGCTCCAGCAGCAGCAGCTAAGAGCTTCTTCATCCGCTGCCAACCCTCACCACAAAAAATGACCACTGGAGGACCCACTAAAAAAAACTCAGTGCGCGACAACACTCAACAAGCTGCAATAAAATGCTCTTGAAGGAACTTTAACGACTGAAAACCTAAAAGCTTCAAAACAGAAGAAGCAATTGGAGTTCAAAACCGAAAGAAGCAACTGGAGTTCAAAAACAGAATTGCAGCAATTGGAATTTAGAAAGTGGTGTTAACAATAGAAGAGGAAGAGAAAAGAAGCAATTGGAGTTCAGAAACAGAAAAAAAGCAGTTGGGACTCAGGAGTTCAAAACAGAAGAACAAGAAGCAAAAGCAAGACAGCAGCAATTGGAGTCCAAAACAGAACCAATTTGGAGTTCAAAACAGAATATGCAAAAACAAACAGAAGCAGCAGCAATTGGACATTGGTGCAGATCTTCTTCTTCTCCTCCTTCTCGTTCCTCCAAACAGAAGACGAAGCGAAAATAACCGAAGCAATTGTAATGAAGCAGAATCAATTACACTATGGTTTGTACGTTTTTCTCTCTGCTTTCTGCTTCTGGTGGAATTAGGGTTAGGGCTTGAGGATCAGGGTTTGAGTCTAAAGTGCGGGCGGCGACTGTTGTGTACTCTTCTTTTTCTCCTGTCGTTCTTCTCGCTCTTTTTTTCTTTTCTTTATCTTTCAGCAGACGTGTTTTTAATGACGATGATGGCAGGGAGGAAGAGTTTTTTCTTTTAGCTTTCGGATTCGGAAAATTTTGTTGCACACTGATCTTGCAAAATCCCAGTTTTTTCTGATTTTGAGGTTTGGAGCCTGCTCTTGAATTTGGACTCCAGTGGAAGAAATGGAGGTTTTATAAAGAAACAGTTTGTATGTAGTCCTTTTTTTTGCGGGGAAGAAGAATATCATTCAAATTTTCAGAATCATGTTTTCTGGAACAGAACAATCTTATCTGTTTCATGGACCTGCTTGATATAGCATCTGTTGCATCGAGTCTGGCATCGTTAAGAGAAGGGTACGTGAAGAAACACGAAGCCTGTTGGGTTTTGTTTTTTCTTTTGCCATCTCCTTGAAATTGGTGAAGCAGAAAAAGAAGAGCAGGGTTAGGGGTTGGTTATTACGGTGCTCGTTCAAATCCGGGGGGTCAAGAAGGTAGGGAATTCGAAGCGGTTTAGGGTTTTGAGGGTCATGCGCAAGGATTCACATATTTTGAGGAGTAGGTAAGTTTTGAGAGTGTCTGTCTGTCTGTCATGTTGTTGCTGGACATGCAAACAGCGCTGACGACCTGAAATCTTTCATTCTTTCTTTCAGATTCTCTTCGGAGAAGAGTCCAGGAAGAAAGGCTTCTCCCTGAAATCTTTTGCTCAAAGACATTTGTGTGAGGAGAAGAATCTTCTATCGTCTTCCATGAGGCCTGCACCACAGCATATATATGGGCAACCACCAGGAAATAGGTATATGCCACCACCTGCTCCTCATCTGCATCCTCCACCACATCCTGGGTATGGAAGAGGAGGCCATGCTCTAGCTGTAGTTCAAGGTCCAGACCAAGGTCACCCCATTATGCAGCAGCAGCAGCACCAACAGCAGCAGCACCAACTATACAGTTCAATGCCAACCATGGGGATCCCTATTGGTAGTCCCGGAATACCACTCCAGTATGACTATACACCATCACCACTAGCCCGGGAGGTTTCACAACAGCCATGGCCTCCCACTTTCATACAAACCAGACCTCAGTGGGGACCTCGAGTTGATCATTCTGGACCTCCAAGGCAATTGAATGGCCCTTTCTTGAATACAAATGCTCAATCGAACGGCCCCTTCTTGAATACAAATGCTCAATCAAATGGCCCCTTCTTGAATACAAATGCTCATCACAATGCCCCTTATGTCTACCACCCATCACCAGAAACTTCTGCAGATCGAGCTACTGGTAATGGGAGGAGCAATTTTACAGGAATGGGAAGAGGGAGAGGAGTCTCCAGTGATCGGCGTGGCTCTACTATGAAAGACTCAACAAAGGATGCAATGAAGGACTCAACAAAGGACTTACCAAAGGACTCACAGCCATCTTCATCTCGACCTCTGCAAGGTCCTATAGTGTAAGCTTCTGTGGACAGAATTTATGGAACTTCCTTGTCTCTTGTGTTTCTTGCTCTCATCCTTTTCTGTTTTCTTGGTGTCCTTTGTCTATTTTTAATAGGCTGGTATTCTGGTTTTTTTGTTGTGAAGCTTTCCGGATGCATTCTCCTGTGCCACTCCTGTAGACATGTTGGTGATTGGTTGCTGTTATGTTGCAAGATCTGAAATATCTGTTACATTGATATTGGGTCATCTGCCAATTCTATTTTGGTTGACTTGAATTGCAAGTGTGGAGAGTTTGGAAGTGCTTTGTCAAGATATTGTTTGGCAGGCAGTTCACGGCTTAATTGCATCCACTCTGAAGCAAGTTGTCTTAGACTAGTTGCTCGATGGTAGATCTTAGGACACTTGATAGGGGTAAGAAGGGAAACCAACATAAATGTTGGGGCATAGTTTCCACATGTTACAATAGAATGAGGAGGTGTGCATGCAAGGAGTTTGTGAGTTGGTTTGGGGATTTAACCCGATGCAGGGCTTTGCAGGTACTCAGAAAAGTCATTGAGGTGTGAAGCATGTGCAAAGACGTTTTATGTGCCTGATCAACTGGAAGCCCACATCACCTCCCATATCCCTTGTGATGAACCTAACTGTTCTTTCTCTTCCTCAGGTGAATCTGTCACACTGTTTCACCTTATCAGATATATGCATGGTAGTAGTGTTGTATGAGAAAATTCCCAAGTAGTAAGCACATAGTCAACTAGGTAGCTGGTTATTTATACATGTTGAAATCCCTGTTGTTAGTTAGACCACCGATACTTCTCAGTGGGTAAATCTCAAAATCCATGTGGTTGGAACTGCGATCATCAACCAGTAAATTTGACCACTTTTCAAATTGAACTTGTAAGTTGGTTAGTCTGGAGTAGTGCTGCAATAAAGGATTCAGGGTTTCAGGAAATTGTGTCAGACTTTGAGCAAACTGGAAAACAAGAGTTGATAGGGAAGAAATATTGAGGTTAGCAGTGTGATTTTGAGCACTCTTAACTGGGATTTGTTTTTCTTGGCCATGTAGGGAAGATGATGAAGGAGCACAAGCTTGTTGTGCATGGAAAACGAAGTGTTCCTCTCTCTGAGAAAGCTCTAAAGTAAGTCAATGCTTAGTGTCCTGAATCAGGTTACTGGTTGGATCATATCAACAGGTCAATTTGGAATAACTTTGCATAGGCTGATCTATCTCAGAGTATTGTGTCCTTTGAGATAGTATTCAGACATCCCATTGGACTGTCTAATCCTTCTGATGTCATGTTGAGAAAACTAATGGTGTGTAGTTGTGTGCAGGGCGGCAGCAAAAGAGACTGAAGATGATGTAAGAAGATGGCGTGAAGAGAGAAAAAGAAATTATCCAACCGCTTTAAACATCCAACAAAAGGTTGCCGTTTGAAGTTTCCTAGCCAATAACTGTGTGCTTCCCATGATTGCATTGGAGATAAGGTTGATTGGACTGCTGTACATAGAACCAATGTTAATGATCCCTCTCAAGACTACATACACTGTTAGCTCTATCATACATGAACTTAAATTTAGCTGCCCATAAATAGAATGTGCTCTTCATCAAAGAATAATAGATCAATGTTAACATGCTTGTTGGCTATAATTCATTGATATTGCTTCTATGTTTCCATGCAGGCAGAGAGAGCAAAACTGGAAAGTAAGGAGCTGATTGAGGATGCAAAACTACGACGCCAGGTAACCCCCATGTTGTATTTTTGTAATAAACTACTGGCCTGGCACTTCAGTTGACCTGAAGGATCTGCTGATCAGCCTCCAAGAAGCTTTGGGTGTTGCACCAAACAAATAATTGGGAACCAGCAAGATTTTGTTGCAATCAATTGACAAAACTACTGCTTGTGACTTGTGCAACCAGAATTCAGGCCTATCTGCTGGGTTTTTCCACACTTCTGAGCCCATGTGAGAAGTATGAGTGTCTATATCTATCTTCTAGTTTTGTTACTAGAATCAAATGTCTGTGAACCTCAAATCTGGATTCCCAGCTGGTTCACCTTGTTTCGAAGCTCTACAGATGCCTGTGGAATTTGACAGGTTTTGAGTTATCTGCCCCTGATATTGAACCAGTGGCTCCTGAATGCTGATGGAAACAGTGTCAAAAGTTGTCCTGATTTTACATTTCCTTGACTAATGTGTTGCAGAGACTAAAGGAGATTTTACATAGGCAGGCAGAGTTAGGTGTCCCAGTTGCAGACATTCCATCGTCCTATATGTCTGATCATTCTGCAACAGACAATAGCAAGCTTCCCAACAAGAACCAGAATAAAACAGACAATGTGCCCTCTTCTGCAAACATACTGTCCAATCAAATGTGCACCCCAACAAAGGCTTTGAAACGGGATGCTGAACAAAATGAGACACAAGTTGAAGAACAAGGAGAGAGACCATCCAAAATTGCTCGCATCAATCTTGAGCCTTCTTCAAATCTAGTGAATGGTTCAAGCACTTCATCAGAACTGGTGGTACTGGAAGATTCTAAGGTATCCAAAGGAAGTCAGTGTCTGCAAGAAGATGCCTTGACAAATGGGATGGTGGGTTCTGTGGCGTTGTCAGACCATGTTGATGGGAAACCAACAGTGCCAGAGAAAGTGTCAGGGTCAGAGCTACCACGGACACATTTTGACCAGCCGTGCTACTTCTTCCTGCGAGGCCACTGCAAGAAAGGGACTAGGTGCCATTTCCTCCATGGTCAGCAACCCCGTGCAAAGAGTGGAGATGAGACAGCTGGTGCAAAGAGCGGAGATGAGACAGCTGATATAAGCAGGGAAGGCAAACAGAAGGGGGGGGTTTCTACTTTGCTTGTGAAGGTTTCAGGCTCCAAACAGATAGACAAGAGTTGTATACTTGAATGCCTGCGCTTTATTGTCAAGAACTCCTTTTTGCTGGAGTGGCCTACAAAGCCATTAGAATTTTTTGTGCAAGTAAAGGAAGATGCTGGGAATGGCAGGGAGGAGGAAGAAGCTTCACCTCCTGTGGATATCTTGGCAGCTGATGCTACTAATCTAATCAACCAAATTGATGCAAGTGATGCTCAAATTGACCAGATTGATCCACTGAGGTGGCCACCTAGTGCAACAGTGGGGACAGTTGAAAGCATTGAGGAGGATGGCGAGAGAAGCTCAGTATAAACAAATGCTTGCCAAGGGAATAGTTTCATGCCACACAAAAAAGTGTTTGTTGTATTGATTGGTAGGTCAATCTTAATGGAGTAGGAGAAGAAGGCAGCCCACTTACACAGAGTCTTGAACTTCCCCATGGCACATTCCATGATTAGAAATATATCACCCCCCAAACCCACTCTTACAACCTAAAACAGTATGTTGGGCTGCAAGTGCCCTTTTGGATGGTGATGTTGCAAAGTTGAAGTTACTGGCAATCGTGTGAGTGCACAGTGCACACCCTCTCTCTCTCTTTTCTGGCAGTTTTTACATTTGCCAATTGTAAATTGCTGGTTGGCAACAAACCTTTGGAGCATTATTATCTGTCATTAGAGCGTATCTTTCATTGATGTTCGTTTCTGAAATTTCCAGAATCGTGAAGATTTTGCTGCAAATAAAAAGCAGAACAGTGTGGACGACAGGGTCCAAACGCTCACCAAGCCCTAAAAACCGTCTCTAAAACCCTCCGGATCTCAGTAGAACTCTTCGGCTCCACTGTGGCGGATTACGTCCTTTTCCAGCAACGGGCCAAAACCGAAGTAGAGAGACTTATCGATTCATGAACGGTATTACCCGCCGGTTCCGAAAACGCCGGTCGTGAACTCACGATCTGGACGTAAAATAATTGTTGGAGCCTTTCAACTGGCAGTCCCGGTTTCTTGTCGTATGGTTATAATGTCGGTGAGTTGTATTCACCGGTTCTATGTAGGAACCGGGGATCTCGATCATGAACGCTCCATCTGCAAGTAAACATTATTGTTGGCGGCCGCACTCAGGGGGTAATTCAACCGGCTGTTCCGGTTTCCGGCATCTCTCGTGCCATGGGCTGGACGATTTGTACCCGCAGGTTCTAACTAGGAACCGGGGATCGGCGACTCGTGAACTCAGCATCCGAGAGGGGTAAAATAATTGTTGGTGCTTGTGCTCGAGGATGGTGGAACTGGCTGTTCCGGTTTCCGGTGCTCGCCCCGGCGACCGGCAGCTTCGGTTCCTGCATGCACTCCACCCACTCCCAACGTAGGCGTGACTGCGGAGGATCGGTCATCTGGTTAACAGCCCACGTACTCTCATTCCATTCGACAATGAGGTGTCAAGATCTGACTCCTGCGATATTACTGGTAAGAGAGGTGACGAGAAAGTTAGCCCCTCAACTGTTGAAGGCCCGAAGACAGCAGGCTTTGTTGCGAGAGAAGAAGAGGAAGAGTGCGTTGCTGCCGCGCACGTTGTAACATTTTTTTTCTTCCTTTCTCTCCGCTGCTCAGATCTGATCTGCTCGTGTTTGACATGAAATAGGAGCCGGTCCTTGGACGTCTTCTGTTTGTATTACTCCATTTTGGTTTTTTCTTCGTATCGTGGTTGCGGTTTTTATCGAAGACCATTCCTTTTTTCTTTCCTTCGGTGCAACAAGGAAAGAGAACCTGAACCTATCTACCTTTCTGATTGCTTTTCTCTGCGTGTGTGCGTTCGTGTGTTTTTCTTTGCGGGAGAGAGTTTTGTATTTGCAGGAAAGAGGAGAAAGATCTGTGATTTGATGAGATCGGGTCTGTGCGGCTGCACGAGTATTTTTTTGCTTTTTCGGTGAAGAGGTCGGCTCGGGAGGGGGGAAAAAACAACGCCTTGATCACGGGAGATGGCGACTATGAGAGATTTGCAATGATGATGTGTTAGGAGCTACGCCTCCCTCCAGACGCCGGTTTTTTTCCCGTTTTGTTTTGGTGTGAAAGCGCGGCATTGGTTTTCGGGCAGAAACGGAGAGAGAGATAGAGAGATGGCTTTCAATGTCGCGAAAGGTAGCACCACTCCCGCCACAAAAGCGGATAGGAAAGCTTTATTGGATGTCGGGGCATGGCTATTCAATGTCACGACCTCGGTTGGCATCATCATGGTCAACAAGCAGCTGATGGCCAACTATGACTTCCGCTTTGGTACGCCGTTCTCTTCCTCCTTTTCTTGCTGCTGAGAGTTTCCTGCCTGCCTGCCTGATTTCTTTCGGAGACGTTTTGAAGAAGACGGATCCACAAAGGAGAAAATACATATATATGTATATCACGCTGAAAAGAATCCTCTTACGGTTTTGCCTTTCTTGGCCGCCTATTTTGTTTGCAGCCACGACATTAACAGGTTTGCACTTTGTAATGACAACACTGATGACCGTCGGGCTCCGATGCATGGGCTACATCCAGCCATCGCATCTTCCGTTCCTGGATCTCGTCAAATTTGCCCTGTGTGCAAATTTCTCGATCGTGGGAATGAATGTCAGCCTGATGTGGAACTCTGTTGGATTCTATCAGGTACTATGAATGCTTTTGCTTTTTCCTTATATGCTCATTCTTCTGCTCTGTTTTGAGCGGAGCTTCTTCCAGCAGCCTTCTCTGCTGTATGGTGGTGGTTAATTTCCATGTGCTCTTGGTCAATGTGTTTATGATGCAGATTGCAAAGCTGAGTATGATCCCAGTCTCATGCTTGTTCGAAGTCTTGTTTGATAGCATAGGCTATTCAAGGGACACAAAGCTGAGCATCATGGTGGTGCTGGTGGGAGTGGCCGTCTGCACAGTGAGTGATGTGAGTGTCAACGCCAAGGGTTTTGTGGCTGCAGTGGTTGCAGTGTGGAGCACTGCACTCCAACAGTATGTAAGTCACTGTCCTAGATCCAACACTCATAAATTGGTGAAGCAGAGGAAAAGTACTTGTATAAGCTTTGACTGTCATAAACACACCAGCAGTAACACTAAGTCTTTGTGTAACTCCTTACATCAGTTGTAGTCCACATTGACCAGTGGTCCAATGTCATATGTTTATTTCCCAGTTGGTTTGAATTGTGGAAGTGGTGATCTTTGTCAGTGCAATGAGAAATTTGTACTTCTGTATGAGTCTTTTGATTTGATCTGATAAGGCCAGGTGTACTAGGCATTATTGTTACCTGGTTGCAGATTTTTTGACCTCCATATTGGTTTTCCGTGATTGTGGTATGAAAAGATTATGAAGTCTAGATTGGTCACAACTTGATTGATTCACTGGAAATCTCATAGGTATCTGGATTTTTGGTCTGTATTTCTGTACCGCATGCAGTTGTTTAACTAGATGCAGCATCTTTTTCCACTTGAATGGAGAGAACATCAAGAGGAGTGATTCATCTCCTAGCTGCTTTGCCTGCAAACGACCAGATCCCACCTTAGAAATGTCCCAACCCTAAGGGGTATTTTCTGGAAATTTCAGATACCTACATTTGGCCATTATTCTATATACATGAGAGCAATTGTGCATGGTTGGATACTGATATAGCATGGTTCCAGTAGAAGTGTAGCATATCTGTCAGATCTACAAAATAGAGTAGTCTACTTTGCCAAGGTTGCACATGACATGTTCATGCAGTCAAAAATGTCACAAAATGTTGTGTGCTAAGCAATGGGAACTCATCATTAATCATATTGTGACATCTAACTGACACTCAACCTGATGTGTGGTTGGATTTTTTTTTGCAGTATGTGCACAATCTTCAGAAGAAGTACTCATTGGGCTCCTTTGACCTTCTTGGTCACACTGCTCCTGTACAAGCTGCTTCCCTAATTATAGCTGGACCCTTTATTGATTATTGGTTGTCAGATCTGCGAGTTGACCATTATGCTTATAGTTACACAGCAGTTGTAAGTACCACCAACTGTCTTTTTTTCCATTCTGGGTGTACACAGCTTTAAAATTCCATTCTGTCTGGAAACCATAAATTCTGCTTTTTCTTCTCTGCTTCATTTAGACATTTTGGTAACATGATCAATGTTGGATGTGCAGTTTTTCATCATCCTCTCCTGTTTGATTGCGGTAGGCGTGAATTTGAGCCAGTTCATATGCATTGGCCGTTTCAGTGCTGTCTCCTTCCAGGTGCTGGGCCACATGAAGACAGTTTTGGTGCTGATCTTAGGGTTTTTCCTCTTTGGTCGACAAGGCTTGAGTGTGCAGGTTGTCTTGGGTATGCTGTTAGCAGTTTGTGGAATGATTTGGTATGGCAATGCCTCATCAAAGCCTGGTGGCAAAGAGAAGCGGGTGTACACTCTTGTAAGTGACAAAGTGCCCAAGAGTATAGATGATGAAGAGCTTGGTGTCAAGACCTAAATGTAGAAGATCTCTTCTGTTCACAGACTGCTACCAAAGGAAGTTTTGAGAGAACCAGCTTCACAACTTTCTCCAATTCCTCTGCAAGTTCAGAACTACAAGGCATAGCCACTTTTAAAAAGTTTGTAGGACTACCAATACCCTATTCTCTTCTTCATGCAGAAGATTAGAGAGAGGGTTAGCTCATTTTCTTGAGATCCTGATTGAAAGGCTTGCAAGATGGCTCATGATGGTTCATATTTAGAAATCATATAGTGTAAGTTATATCACTTGATGTGGAGCATAGAATGACTACAGAATTAATTATTACAGAAACTCTATTGAAATCCCTGGCTGTAGAAATAAATGAGGCTGGGAAAAAGAGAGGAGGGGAATAGGTGGGGGTGTGTTCTGGGGTCTGGGTTGGAGGTGGGACACTCTAGAGGATAAATAACTGGGATTCTTTTGATTCTTACATTTCTGCTATCCATGAATACCATCCATGAACTTCAGTGCTGCTTGTTCCTATCTCCCAATATGCTCCTGCTTTGTAATCATTTTGGGGGGATGGTGATCTTGTTCTTGTTTCAGCCTGGATTTGTTGTCGTCTTTTCCCCCTTCATTTGATTGAACAAGGCAAGAGTATCTAATTTGCTTTTGCTTTGCAAAAATTGCATGGGAGAAGGTATCATTTATTTTGCAGTAGTATCAGAAAGCATCACTTGTTCATTTTTATATTCAGTTTCAGTGTTTTCCTTCACCTCCCTTTTTCCATTGTCCATTCTTGTACATTTGTTGTTAATGATTGCTTGGGCCTCAGTTTGTTGTGTCAGTTTTATAGTCCAGCCACTGCACTGATTGCATCAAGATATTCAATGATTGTTATGTTCATTCTGCAAAAACCTACATGAATACATGTCAAATCAAAAGACACTAAATGCACAAAAAATTGTGCATTCAATGATGAGCTCTCATTGTGAGGGAGACAACTGAATGATGTAGTTTTCATTTGGTACCACATTTAGAGGAATGTTCAGCAGATGTTACTACTGTGAAATATAACCTCATTCATTTATTAGGAACTTCATGTTGAAATTATTCCCAATAAACATCTACTGTTGAACTGTTGCTGGCTTGAACTTTGATCTTGGACACCAAGTGCAATAGCCACCAGGTAAGCCTCTTGTTCTATTTTTTGGCAGTCTGAGTTTCAGCATTACTGCGGTAGCCAAACCCCATGCCCTGTGAGTAAAATCTTGATCAATTTCAATATCCATTTCTATGTTGAAATAATGGGTGCTGCAAGCGTGGTTTCAATAGATGCTTTTCAATATACATATTTTAGGTTATCAGTAGTCACAAATAAAATGAATTGGTTGTGAAGAAAAAGAGATACCATGCATCAAAAGTCAGTGCAACATGGAAGCAAGTAAGAAAGATGTGAATTTGGGTGGTGCAGAAACCATGTGGTTTTTTGACTTTTTGATCATGTACCCCAATGCCCATTTTGAAGGAGGAAGGGGCACTAATCATTCAACAAGTGTACTTGATTCAAACCCTTTTTGATGATTGCAATGAAATAAATTATAATAGATCAAATGGAAACCTAAACAAACAAGCGTTCGAAGTTTTTTTTGCTAGAGTTAAAAAACTGGTTCATTGTTAATTGATGATATACACAAAACAATGTTTGCTTTTTTGTGACTTTGTTTCTTCGTGTGGATTTGTTCAAGCTATTGTGTTGTTGTGAATAACAATAAACCCTAAACCACCCAAAGTGTGAAATGAACATAATATCTCCATGCTATTAGCATTTTTAATTTGGTATTTTGTTAATTATCAAAATATTCATTCAGGAAAGTTTTTTTTTTGGTTGGAATCTCAAAGGCTGGTGGTCGAATGTTTTGAGTAATAGTTGTGTAAGTAAAAATGTTGTAAATTAAATAATGAAAGCACCCCTGGGTAGAGAAATTACTATATAGATGGGGTGACGTCTAAAGAAAACAATGTTACACGGACACATAAGGCCCCACCTCCAAAAGAAATGGCAACTTCTTTGTTGGTGTCAGGAAAAGAGGTGTTCAATAATGTGGGGAGTTTTCTCTTGCGTTCATTTTCTAAGGCAATTTCAAAGTTGGACTCTAATGGTACTTCTATAGACCAGACATCCCAAGTCATAGCTTCAAAGGACTCCATGGAATGCTTTATTGGGCCCTGCCCCCACAGGGACATGGACAGGGATTGTCGCATTGGATCCAAGTTTTGTAAGTTTTATTTTTATTAGAACCAGTTTCACATTAAGTGAACTGCTTTATTTGGTGAAAATGTTTAGATTGTTTAGATTGAAACGAATTTTTTATGTTCAGAGTGTGAACACATCAGGTGAATTAAGAAGTAAATTGTAGCTTTTTTTCAAAGCATGAGAAGGTGGTGGTGGTGGTGGTGGTGGTGGTGGTGGTGGTGTCATTTTGAGTTTTGAAATTTGCCGTTGAGATATTGGGTCCTTGTATTGTTATCCTCTTTTGCTTTGCTCTCGTTGCGCTCATCTGCCATCCTTGGCTTGATAGGAGAGAGAGAGAGAGAGAGAGAGAGAGCACGCGTGCAAGGAAGGAATTGGAGCAGGAGGGAGGCAGAAGCATGGTGACGATGGCATTAGCATCATCGCGCTCTACTGCAGCAGCAGCAACAATAATGACAGCTTCATTTACCTGCAGCAGAGGCCAGCACATATTCCACCGTGTCTCGGTTTTCCTTCCATCCTCAGGTGGTTCAGCAACCTTGGCCGTCTCTTGTGGACTTAGCAACAAGGTGTGAGTTCCTAACTCTCCGCATTTCTTGACGAAATTTGATGATTCCAGGCCTCCTTCTCTCTCCATCCTTGGGTCTTAGGTACGTTTTCTTGGATAACTTTTTGCATCTGGGCAGTCCACCAACATAGATGCAAATCATTGGCAACATTCAAACTACCAAAACAATATATTCTAGAAATCATGAACAGTTAGTTGATTTGATGACATGAATTTCTTCCTGCAGATCATACAATTGTAGCTATTGTTATCCTTGCTTGTTGGAGGAGGTGTACTGCGAGTATACCCGCCTAGATGCAAAACTCTGGCAAATGTTTGTACTAGAGAAATCATGTGCAGTTAGTTGAAATTCACAACATTAATTTGTTCCTCAAGATCACACAACTGTACCTATTGTTATCCCTTCCTGTTGGAGTACTGAGACTCCACCACCCAGATGCAAGCCGTTGGCAATGCTGTTTGAACTGCAAAAATATTGTAGTGTAGAAATGATGAACAGTTAGTTGAAATTGATAACATGAATTTCTTCCTGAAGATCACAACTGTGGCTAGTGTTATTCCTGCCTCTCAACATATACATAAGTCTGGGCCTAATATTGTCAAATTTGACTACACGGCTCGGTGTCTTGTATGTATCCACAACTTAACTTCAATTAGACAGCCCTGATGTTGCTTCCCACGTTCATTGGCACCTTCCTCCTTGTCCTCCTCCTCCCACCAAGCTTGGGTCAATAAATAAAAATGCAGATTCAACCCCATAGACATGACTTAAGGTAACTATGTCCAAGTTTTTGCACATCATCTAGGTTGAAGTGAGCACACCTGAAATGAAAGGCATATGACAATATCAAGAATGCAGAAATGTTTTCCAGACCCAACAGTAATAATGTCAGTTGATTATGAAAATTATTGTTGGAGATCGATGATGGGGATCCAATTTGACCCTCTACTTTCTTCCATGAATTCAAAGCCAAATTAAGAAATTGAACATATAAATAACACAACAACAACCCATATTCAAAAAAGAGCATAATTCCTTTTAGCTAAATAAGTAATTGTGACATTAATACAAATGCCATTAAAGTTAAATTTGATTCACAAATTTGGTTTTCAAAATGCATATTGATTAAATTATCATAATTGAAAAACAACTTGTGGGCCTATTTGTTTGTGATTTGCATCATTGATCGCCATTGGCAACATTGGTAGCATGAAGCAACTTGAACCCCAACGCTTAAGTTCAATTTAATCTAGAAATTAAAATATAATTGAATTATGTTAATGTTTCTACATTATCAATTACATTTTTAATTTCATGAAACTGATATTCCACAATGATAATGTCATGAGTGAATTCTCAAAATTGGAAAAGAACTTATTTCTATTTCTTTAATAACTTTCATAATTTTTCATAATTGATAGTGCAAAACAATGGGGACCCCAATGTAAATAGCTCCCAACAAGGGGTCCCCAACAAAATCATCCTATGTCCTTGGTAATTTTCAAGTATAGAACATAAAATAAAATAAACCGATATCACAAACATATATTAAAATAGAAAAGAGAATTCAATCAAAATCATGTGTCATCTTGGTATGAGACAGTAATCTTGTTTATAATGAGTGATTACCTTCAAATCCTTTTGAAATGGTATTCACATCTAGGGGAAGAAATATAAAAATAAGTAAAGAAAACAACAAAAAACAAAGAGGGTTAGGGATCTGTATCATCCATAGATTCCCATAATGCCTTTTCTTGGAAAGTTCTAGGTGGCAAAGTGCCCATTTACCTTGTCCTTATATGGTCTTTTAAACAATACTATTGTCATACAAAAAGACTATTTAAACACACACACAAGCATGTTTTAGATTTTTCCACATAAAAAAGCCACACATATTTTGATTACAATAAAATCTCAAAGTATGACATATTTTGGTATGAAATTTGTTATCCTTCCCAAATTTTTTATCATTTGCATAGTTGACCATCAATATGCATAAATTTTCTTTTTCAAATTGAAATTTTAACCATGGTAGTGACATAATTATGAAAAACTGGTTTCATGAAGAAAATAATAAGTCACATTACATTAATGTAGCAATAAAATTTTAGCTTAACTTGGGTTTCTCATAATTGCTTCATGGTACCAATGATCAATTGCATATTTCATGATCATCATTGGTAGCTTGAATCCCAAGTTTAGTAGTTTTGCATCCAAACTTTAACTAAGTTAGAAACCGAATTGATGCATTGAAAAAATCTTCTAATTTTTTTTGCATAGGTCCCTTCATTATCCATTATGTTCTTAGAATCAACAAAAATATGGGATGCACAAACATGTTATTTATTTATTACCAATGCTTTTGCTACTTCAAATATCTTTAAAAAGTTTTGATTTTTTTTAAAAATGACATTTATGAAAAAAAATTTAATACACATTTACATGTGATAGTATAATTCAACATATTTTTGGTTCATAATATTTTTAAAAATAATTATTAGCTTGTAAAATTTTAAATGATTTTTATATGACCAATCATGTTATGTCACTAAAAGAAAATTTGTCATTTGTAATCAAATTTTTGCAATTAAAAAAGTCGTTAATTACAATTAATATTTTTTAATTACAAAAGTTGCAAACAACAATTTTTTTAGTGTGTCATGTCAAGTTGATTAACTGATCCATTCCTTATAAAAACTTTGACTTTGTGGTGCTTTTGGTTCTTAATAATGTGAATCACTCTTTAGATAAAGTAACTTTAGATTTCATAAGTCATCCTTTTCAATGATGGTTTCAAATTGAAATTTGTTTATCTAGTTTTAAAGTAAAATGGAGTGCAAATGTCTTTCCAAAGTTTTGTTTTTCAACAATATAGCCATGAAATTTTTTTCAAAACCTTTTACACCAATTTGCATCCTATTTCTCTTCAATTGAATTTGAATTGCATTGAATCTAAATCTAATTAAAGGTGATTTGAGTTGATTTCATTGAATTGAATTCATTGGATGTTGAATGTCATTCAATGTATTTGAATTAAATTTAAGAATTTCAATTCAATTCAATTCAATTTAAGAATTTGTACCCAATTTAGTTCAAATTTCATTTCATTTCATTTCAATTTGGATTTAAGTCAAGTTGCATACAATGTCATTTAATATTTTTATTTGAATGGAACTTAATCTTCACAAAATCAATTCATTTTTTCCATTAATTGATTGTCATTGGTAATGCACATTAGCATGGAGCCCAAGTTGATTTTATTGTGCATGAAGATTTAAACTATGACCAAAAAAAATAAATTAAAAAATACATGCAACCAAGGAATTAATACAAGGATTTTTTAATTTAAAAGTATTTTTAATATGTGACCAAAAAATGTTGCAATATGCAACTAAAAAAATTGAAAGACTTTCAATTTGAATGTGGCACCAAAAAGTTCTTACATGCGATTGGAAAAGAAATGAAATAAAATTTAAGATGTGAATACATGTGACAAGAATTTTTTTTTAAATATAATTTTATTCTCTATTTTCCTCAATCTTGTGGTTTCAAATATTTGGCATTCTTTCAAAAACATTGCAAGATTATTGAAATTTATAGTTTTTAAAAATTCCAAAAAATTTGTTGCTAAGTGACAGAATGTGCAAAAAGAAAGAAAGAATGTTGATCAATATGTAGCATACCACTATGGTTAGTTGTGAAATAAAAATAAAATGAAAAATGGTATATGTCCACATAGAGTTTGCATCATGCATTAGTGGGCGCAAATTCAAGTTTGGCCCCTCAAAATTGTTTTATAAATTTGTAACTTGTTAACAATGTTATTATGTACAATTCCCCTTTTCATTTCTTATTATGTAAAAAAGAAATTATGAAATGATTTAAAAATTTTGATCCCACATCTTCAAGAATGTTCACTATGATGCACCCCCAAGTTTCTTGATAGACTCAACTATGAGTCTAAGGTGAAAATGGTGGAAGGATAAAAAATTAGGGTATGCTCTTTGGCTCATAGCACTTCAAGGGTAAGGGGTGTGTTGAAGTTCCGGGATGGGGATTAGGATGAATGACAATCAAGTCAATTATTCACACGGATCTACACAAATCAAAGAAGTTGGTTAGTGCATAATTGGAGCACTGTTGGTGCATAGAGGAGCCATGGTCAAACATAAATTCATAAGACTCACCATGGCCCGGACTTGGGGGAGGCCACCACGTTCCCCCTTATAATATTCTTTATGCTTAGTTATGAACCCTACACCCAAATGTCATTTTGTTACTCCCAAGTTAGGAGTCCCAAAATTCTTGAAATGAGGATTCTCGCGACTTTGGAGGTTCATAACATTTCGTGCAGACCTTTGATTGAGGTGAGGTATCAAACAAAATTGTAGCCCTTGTTGAGAGCTTTCCAAAGATATGTGGCACACCACCTGCACACAAGTAAATCAAAGTGATTATCAACTTTTAGTGGTCGAGAGTCGAATTGACAATTTGACTGCCGGTGTACAACCCTAACCTTGAGCTCACGACCAAGGTAAGGGCTTGCAAGGGTGTGGGCCAAGAGGGAAGCTCAAGAGTCACATCTCATGCTCCCAAGAGTGCAAGAGAGTGTGAGGGTTCATTCCCTCACACTCTCAAGTGAGCTCCCACTTTCAGAATTGGAGTCCCGATGGACTCTTGAATTTTCAGAAAATGATTGCAGGGGTCAAAATCTATTGGATTGAGAAGTTCTTTATATCATTAAAAAGCTCCTAGACCGTAAATGTTTAAAATGGGCTTGCATGACCCATTTGAACATTGAAAACACAAGTTATGGTCAAAAGAAGGGTCGGGAATCAAATTAACAATTTGACTCTTGAGCATTATAAGTCAAAAATCACCCCTATTTCCTTACATGTAGGTGGCATGTAACATACCGTTGGAAAGCTCTCAACGAGGGCTATAACTTTGCTTTCAATGTCATCTCAATCAAAAGTCTGCACACAAAATTATGGGCCCCCAAAATCGTAGGAGTCCCAACTTTGCAAATTTTGGGACTCCCACTTAGGAGTTTTTGGACAAAATGATATTTGGGTGCTAGTCTCGTGGCTAGGCACAGAGTATGCTATAAGGGGGAAGGTGGTGGCTTCCCCCAAGTTCGGGTTGTGATGAGTCTTATGAGTCCGTGTTTGCCCATGGCTTGTCTATGCACCAAAGTGCTCCAACTACACACTAGTCAATTTGTTGTTTGGTTTGTGTAGGTCCATGTGAGTAAGTGAATTGCTTGTTAATCTTCCTAATCCCATCCCGGAGCTCCAGTGCACCCCTTTACCCCCAAAGTGCTGCAAGCCAGGGAGTGTGCCCCAATTCCTTCTACTTTTGTTGTTTTCACCTTTGGACTTGCAGTTGAGTCCATCAAGGAGTTGGGGGGTGTGTCACCCGACCCTTCTTTTGAGTATAATTCATGTTTTAAGTATCCAAATGGATAATGTGAACCCATTTTAAACATCTACGTTTCAAGAGCTTTCCAATAATATTATGAAAATTTCAATCCAATGAGTTTTGACCCCTGTAATTGGCCTTTGAAAATTTGGGAATCCATTTGGGAGATGGAATCCAACTCCCAAAATGGGAGCCCATTTAGGAGTGTGGGTCCATTCCTTCACACTTTCCTACATTTTTGAGAGCATGAAATGTGACTCCTGGGCTTCATTTTTGGCTCACACCTTTGCAAGCCTTTATGTTGGTTGTGAACCCAAGGCTAGGGTTGCGACACACTGGTGTTATTATGAATTGTGAATTTGTCTTTGAATAATTAAGAGATATATTTGTCATTTGATTTTTCTATGAAAAAAAAATTGGAATGCACATGTCAATCAATGAAATTTTTCTGAATTTTTCAAACCATTTTTCCCCCCTCTTATGTTTGTGAAATTATTGCAAGCTATTATGGCATATAGTATAACATTGATTTAAATTCCAACCCATGATTCATTAGAAATTAAAAAGATTTATATACAATGCCAATGCACGTTTCCTTGTTTAAACATGAATTATCTTAATAAATTTAGAAAAATAGTTGAAAGATAGGCATTTTGATGCATGCAATGGTGGATTCAAAAAACATGTGGATATGTGTTGTTGATGAGTTTTTAAATTTTGTTTTATGTGATTCTAAGTGTACATTTGGTTGTTTTTAATGTGATATAGGGTGTTGTATTGTAGGAAACTAAAGGTTTTCAAATGTCCATGTCATTGGATTCATGTCAAGCTTTGCCACTTGTGCATTCCACAAACATTGAAGCCATCCCCGAAAACATTCAAATAATTTGCCACTTATGATGGCATCATTGCCAATGGATGTTGATCTACTCCAAAAGATATGAAATATTTCAATTGCATAGGAAAAATAAGTTACTTAAATTTTCCATGAGAAATTGTATATGTACATTAAAACATAATTAGTTAATGAATTATTATTTTATAGGAAGAAGAAAACCACAGTATGTCTATGGCATTGTGCACTACAATTAAAAACATGTGAACTAGTTGTTGATAAGACAAGGTAAATCACATATCAATTAAAGAATCCTTACTAGATTCAATTACGATTTTGTGCATTTCAATTGCATTGGTTTAGCATGAAAGTTTATGATTGAACTTGTCATGGTGTAGGATGACATAGTTATCAAGGATGACAATTTTTCACAAACAACTAAGCTTTCATATTATTCAACAATTTCAAATGTAGGGTTATTCAATTATAATGGAATTAAAAAGGTCATTGGTTTATAACATAACATATAATAGTAGAGGCCTTACATGTCTACAACCAATGTGAGGAAGTCAATGACTTTGATGACATTCATTCAAGTGTTATTTTATTGCTTTCAAACAAAAATAATAAACTTTTTTTGCATGATTCAATTCTCATGGATCAAATTAATGAAAATGAAAATCATTTCATAATTTCGTATGAACCATCATAAATTTAACATTCAATGATTATCATACATTGAAAACACATATGACACATAAATGATTGTGCTAATGACTGAAATGCAAATCTATGATTAAATGAATTTTGCATAATCTCCATTACTAAATCTTGAATGCTAAGTTTACGACAATGAAGTTAATATCTTTATGACATGAGAGAGAGATGCACCGCAAGTCTTCAACAACTGTTCTTTTGCTTTCAGGATTTCCATGACGAACCAACTAGTCACTAGGAGGAAGATCATCCGTGAGCAAAGCTCGATTTACCAACAGATTGCTGAGCGTCCTTACCAACCTTCTCTCCTAATTTTTGCAGGAACAACCGTCGCGTCTCTTCTTTCGTCTCTTTCGCGCATGCATGGCTGCAGCTCCCTCTCTCTCTCTCGCTCTGTCTGTCTCTGTCTCCCCGTCTTCGATTCTGACTTTCACACCAAGATGGCGAGTGAGACCACAGTGCGTTCTCCTTCTTCAAGCTTGTCTTTTTCAAGAACAAATGGCTCTAAGACCTCCCTCCACCGTAGCCAATGATGGCTGATCAGGGTAGAATCAATGCAGACAGATTGCTGGAAAAACAACAGGGTTCAATGCTTGCTTGCTTGGAAAAGATTGAGGCAAATGTATGCAGCAGCACAGATAGATGTCAACCGCTATACAAGAACTTCGTTTGATGATGATTCTGCAAGGCAGATGATTTGATGAGCTTGATTTTCTATTTGTACTCACGACTTTCATTGCCAACTTCTTCTTCACCAGCAGTAGGAGTCTATGGATTTTTGTTCTCACAAGATTTGGGTGGAGTTGCAATGCATGTTTGAACACTTGGTATCTATGGATCTTCTTCATGCATCCGAGTCCTGTTTTGTTTGGCAAATCATTATTTTCTGATGAGCCTGTCTTCTCCCACTATTTTCAATCTTATGGGGATCTCTCAGAGAGCCTGGTGATTGAGACGTGAAAAGAAAGTGCAAGTTGGGAGACTTTCAACTATTCCCCAGGGCTGCTGTGCACAATGAGAAATATAGGTTTGCTGCTGCTGCTGCTTGCACCAATTTGGAAATAGGAGATGTGCAACTTCTGTGATCACTCTTCTCATGATCAATTCAAAGATGTTGTTTACCCAGTGTTGTCTTAACCAATGATTTCAGAGCTTGAACATGAATTGCTTCTTTTTGAAATGGAGAGTCAGACACCACACATGGCACTGGAAGTTCCCCACATCCAAATCTTTGTATTGCAATTTAGAATTGCAGAAGCATTTCTTTGGATTCCATGTGATGTTTTGTTGTGGGTGTAACTGTGCAGACATTGCACAGACACCATCAAATGACCAATTGTGGGGTGCAGGCTTGCATTGCTTGCCTCTTAACCCTAGTAGTCCCACAGACATTGCCTTGTCTTCAGTGTGGGTTATGAGCAATCCAACCAAACCAGCCTCTGATATATGCTCACCTGATCATGCTGCCTATCCGCCTGCAATAGGCAAGTAAAACAAGATCTTTCTTATCAGCATCTAAAACAATGCTTTGAATGCAAGATAAGTCACACAGGATAAAGTTCTTGTGGTTGGTATCACCAACTTCTTAGTCTTGTGTTGCTATCTGTTGAGCAAGCATAAGCGTTTACACAAGTGCGAGGAACACAAAAGTTGTGTGTGTTGAATGCATGAATTGCAATCTGTGAATGTTGAGATTCCTTTTTCATTCATAAAACAGGATCATGCCAACCAAGTCTGCCTTCAGAGGCTTCACCAATTTGCTTCCACAGGTATGTTCCATTGAAGTTCTCTTTTGTTTTTTGAAAGTATGCATGGAAGTTGATTGAGGTTTTGTTTATATTTTTCCATTTGCTTGCCAACATAGCTGCCATCAGAAGTTGCACTTGGGGTTCTGGGTGGTCCAAGTATTTGAGGATTCATTCTCAGCAACAATGTAGCTGATTTGCACTAACATATTGGTGAAGTAAGATGGAGGGTAAATTTGTTGTCATTGGAATAAATATAGAGAGTACTTTGCAACAAGAAGGGTTTTCCCTTTTGACCAAAAAATGAATGAGATCTCTATAAGACACGTCTGCTTGATTGAACACAAAATCAATGGAAAATGTTAACTACCTTTGAGACTAGGAACCAGAAGGACATTCATAAAGAAAGAGAAGAGGGTGGAAATGCAGGACAAAACTGCTTGATTTGGCACAGCAAGCGCAAGTGGCTGCATGCTCTTATTTGGGCTATAATCCCCGAGAATTTAACAAAATCCCCTTCAGGTCCCAGGTACTTGTTGGTGGCATAGCAATGAATGAAAATCAACAAAACTTGATGTGGTGTAGAGCTAAGCAATCGATGAGAAAATTCACAACACCTTTCTGAATTGATGCAGAACTAATCTCATGCTTAGGTTTAATCAGCATTACCCTGATCCTCATGAACATGTCTTTGGCAGCTCTTTTCAGTGTGTCAACTTTGACCTACCTGACAATTTTGTGGATTGCTTTACTCACCTTCACTCAAGTCTTGTTGGATTTCAGGGCCTTGGACCAGGGGGATCAATACCAGTTGAGTTTCATATGCACCATCATCATCACCATTATGTTGCAAACCGATCAACTGGAAGTCCTAGTCCATATGTGACTGAATCTGGTTCACAAAATGATGTGTCATCCACCGACAATTTGAATTACCATAGTGGAAACTCAGGGAGTCGATCTCCATTTGCTCCTGTGGGAATTGGAGGGACAGCAGGTGGAACATCATTTTGCAAGTTGCATGGGGCAGTACTTCAAGGTAATTTGCCAGAAGACAATACATCATTAGAATGCTTTGGAAATTCCTTTGCAATTCCATAGATATGTACCCAATTTTGTGTGGGTAGAGTTTAGGCCTCATGATTCTTCATGGGTATTAGTGGGCAGTAGATGGCAATGAATCCAACATGACAAAGAGCCTATGAGTCAGGAGGAGATGAACCAGAGCAGGTTTCTAGTCTGCCCTCCACCAATTGGGAGCCCATGGGAAGTGTGCATTGACCTGCATACAATTACTTTCACCATCGTTGTAGTTTGGAACCTGTACTCCTGGTTTTTCATTCTACTACACATTGCAGGGCAAGGTCTTCAAAAGGACAAGTGCTTAAGCAGTGAGAAGAATGGGTTCTTGATGGAGAAACAGAATAAAGCTCAAGAGTGTATCAACTCAACAATTGATGCCCAATCCCCTGTTGAAAGAACTATTTCAAATCCAATAAGCAAGGAGCGACGGTATCGAGCTTATATGAAAAGGAGAAACAGGAAGCTTGCTGCCAAGGATGCAGATATGAGGATAAAAAAATTTCAATCAAGCACTTTGGAACTTCCAGTTGATACTTTGCCATGTTCTCATGGTAGCCTCCAGAACAACACTGGCAGACACACAGCTCAGCACTCCAGGGATTTTAAGTCTTCTTGTTACCACTGCAGTGAGGAACGATCAGAAGACAAAATCTGTAGAGAGGAGGATTCAGTCTTGTCAAGCCTGTTGGCCAAGAGTTTGTTGAAGAAGATGACTGTAGCTCATGAAGGAGAGAATTCAGTAACAGAAGAGTCTTTGTCCTCAACAAGCTATAGTAGTGCTGAGCCATTCAAGAAAGAAAGGGCAAGAGAATCACTCCAAAAACAGAGGGAAATCCTTGATGCCACCAAGGAGACAAGAGGAACACCTGAGCATCAAGAACTGAGAACCAAGAATCAAGGAAGAGGGAGAATCTTGTCTAAGGACTATCCTACCAAGAAGAAAATCATGACATATGTTGAGTCTCAGATTGCTTCAGATGAAAAGGTGTGAACTTGGAAACTCTTTTGACCTGATCAATCTTCTGCTTGATACGTAATATGTTGCACTCATCTTTTGGTTCATTTTTTACTGCATGCAGGGTGCACAGGAGAGGCTTCAAGGACTTCTGGAGGAGCAAGGAGTCTTCCATGCACAGGTTCAAGCAGAGTTGGAGAAGGGAAGTGTGGATAGGCAGAAACTCCAAGACCTTCTTGAGGTTGAGAAATCCAAGCACACAGTGCCAGAGGAAGGTTTGAAAGCTGAACAAGCAGCCCAAGTGAAACCAGGTCAAGAGTCTGAGGACTATGAGAAATCTTGCAATGAGCATTATTGTTCCCCTCCAATTCAGGTGGCCAATCAAATAGAATTGGAAGCTAAGGTATACAGTCTCACATTGCTGCTGCTGAGAGGGTGGACACATTGCAAGTTTCTGGAAATGAGGTTGCTGTCCATTGTTGCGCACTTGCTAGACAATACATGCTAGAAGAGTCAATACACAAACCCAATTTGAAGCTTATGTCCAAGAATCAGATGTGACAATTCTTGTTTTGGACTGATCCTTGTTCTGATTTGGAGTGCTTCCAGAGAACTGAAGAGAGACTGCGCATTTTACTCTCTGATAAGGCTTCTCTTGATTTGAAGTTCAAAGAGGAAATGGAGCAAGGCAACAATGATAGGAAGAGGTTGCAGCACCTGTTGGAGGTGGAGAAAGCAAAGCTTGAAGCTTCTGAAAAGGTTCTCAAAGATGTGGGACTGAACTATGTGATGTTCCTGAACAAAGCTGCGCATGATCCAAAACAAAATGAAGTCCTAGAGAAAAACAGGATCACAGCTGTGCCTGTTGCCATGGAACATGATGAAACACAAGGGATATCTACAGTAGAATTGGAAAAACAGCCCAGAATTGAAGAAAATAAATCTATCTTCAACAATTCTGCTGAGACTGCAGAGGAAAACTCCTCCCATCATTTTAAAAATGTGATTGAAATGGAGGAGTTCCAGAAACTCTTGGGGACTGACACTTTCTTAGGCATCATTGCTGTGCTGCAAGATGATGAGAAAGAGATTTTGGTGAGTGAGTTCTGCACTTTATTTCTGAGTAAAAGCCTCAGTTCTCTATATAGCTCCAAGCATGTTATACCAATAGTGTCCACTGTCCATTTCACTTTGTTTGCAAGGATATAATGTGACTTCTAGACAAGTTACTGAAGTGTTCATGTTTTGCCTAGGCTGTGGAGAAAAGGGTACGTGTGCAGCTTGAAACGGAAAAATGCAAACACAGAACTTCATATACTTCTTCTCAAGATGCCAGAAAGATGATGAGTGACTCTCTCATGATTGACAATTCTGAGCTCAGAACAGGGTCTTTGAAAAAGTTTGCATCTCTTTCATTGCAACCAGAATTTTTCAAAGAATGGGATGACATGGTCCCTGCTGCTGTAGCCGATGACAGTAAAAGTAGAACTGAAAGTGTTAATGACACTTCCAGCACAAGGTCTGATGAAAGCTGCAAGGCAATGACAGTTGACATGGACATTGTTCCATTGAGAGTTGATTCTCAAAATCATGTAACTGAGACAATTATTCAGCTTCAATCTGAAAAGTTTCAGCGGTGGGTAGAGGATGAAGAGGCTGCAAGGTTATCATTGTTGCCACTTTCTCAAAAGCATCAGAACCTTGATCAGTTTCATCCCCAGGATGGCTTTTCTCTTGGTGGGGCTGCCCTTGAAGCACCTGAAAACAGGAATGTGGATATGAAACCAGTGACCATTATGGTTACAAATGGGTTTATGTCAAGATCAGAAAGTGATGAGATGATTATTAGACCACCAGTAGATTTTACAGAAGATCAAAGAGCATTGTCACTGAGTATGGAATCTAGTGCTCAGGGGAAAGAATTGTTTAGAGTCTCGCAGTCTCACTTGGATGATAGTGAAATGGGGCATTCAGAAAATGCTCCATGTTTTTCTTGGCAGACAAGGGACGTTTTATATCCTCTTAGTGTGCAGTTGAACCCTGCAACTGGCCCAGATCAAGAGCTTATAGTACTGAAATCCAAAGAGCATATGGAAAGCACAAGGTGGTTACATGGAGGTGCTGGAAGAAATGGAGGGCATCTAGATTTGTACAATTCACTTCACACCTCAGAAGACAACACTTCTGATCATTGTGAAGAGATTTTTCCAGGAGATGAAGAAGCGAAGGAAGATGAGAAATTGAAGAAGGCAAAAGCCAAGCTACACATACTGGTTCATGAGCAAGAAATGGCATGGAGGATGGCAGAGGACGCTCTAGAGAATATGAATCAAAGGCTGAAGCGACTTGAGGCCCACAAAGTTAGGCAGCAAGAAACAACAATAAGGAAACTCCATGGTGATCAGGACAAGAAAAACATGGATGTTGTGGTACACCAACTTGAAACAAAAACTGATGACTATCCTTCAGGATTCACATCAGTTTATGAAGAGTCCAAAGAGGCTTCAGAGGTTGACTGTAGTCATGTAACAAGAGGACAGTTGCCATTGATGATCCTGCCAGGGAACTCAGATGAATCACAGGTCACTGTCCGGGAGGACAATATCAATGCATCAAGTGAGAAGCATGATGACTTGCAAAAGGACAGAGGCCAACAAAAGTCTGTCCATAGTCCACAGGTATGCAATTCAGAAGTCTCTAAATCTCAGTTTGAAATGCAATGAGTCAAAAGACTGCATTCAGTGTTAGGCTGAAAACTAAACCAATTGCTGGATCTGTTTCTATTAGTTGCTGGTTGGGATGTGCATTCAAATTGCACAGTTTCCTTTCAATGTGGTGGCTATGAAGAAGGTATTTGCTGCTGAACAGGAAAGCTTGTCCCATGATGCTGGGTAATGGTCATGCTAGCAGGAGTTTCCAGTTTTGTGGTCCAGAAAATAGTCACAAATCTAGTGCTTTTGGAGAATGCGTTTCCAAAAATATACAAACAAATGCAGGTAGAACAAGACGATCAGTCTTCTCTACCTTGGTTCTACTTTCCAAGTGGTCATTACAGCTTGAGATTTACTGTTGCATGGATTTGGTGATGCACCGACAAATTTCCTGTGTTGCTGTGAACTTGCCGATCATTATACCTTTCAAGTGTACAGCACCAGGTTGTGAATTGGTCCATGGTTTTCATTATATGCAAGAAGCTTCATAGCACAATCAGTCTTACTTGTGCTCACATGTTGTCTACTCAAAAGAGATTACACAATGAAAAATTAGTACTAAGGCTAGATCTTTCTATGCTCTGGGTACCATGATCCTTTCAATCATATATGTCTTGACTAGGAATGCTATTGGTTTGGCTGCAGAAAAGTTCATGTTTCCTTGCTGGAGGAGCTAGTCCTGAATCAGGGAAGCAAGCTATCAGTTTTGAAGCACCAAGTGCTCTGTTTGATGACCAAATTGATGACCATGATGACAGCTGGTAAAATAAGCTTCAATCCCACAGGGAATTTGCTGTACATTTATGTCTTAAATAATTTTTCACCCTCTCCTACCAGTTATGATTACCCAGTACTACTAGATAAACAGTACTTACATCTTCAGGGAAGAAAATGGGGGACATTTCCATTTTGTACAAGATGACTAGTTCTTGTTGCAAGATGCCAGAATTTGCAGTTTGATCAAATTAGAGAAAACCATAATGTAGGCATTACATGGAGATTTACATGGATCACATTTCCAAATTACAACTGAAACATGTGTGTTGTCTGACATAAAGATGAGGCTGGTATCCATCTATGTGCATTTGCTTCCTTCACAAAATATCTTTTAGGTGTGCACACAAAACAACTGACTGGTGCTCAAATGTGTTCAGAATTAGTCAAACGAGTTGTTCTGAAGAGTGGGCTGCTGAAAACTAGGGTTGATCAGAAGAGGTGCAATAAGCTCAGCGCAGGAAGGGCCATGGCCATAGCTACCGTTGAGAGGAACCTTGGCATCATGCAAATTATAGGTTGCACATTACTTTGCCAGAGTAAAAGCAGAGGGACCCTGATGATCTCTCTGTTTATTTGTCAACCTGCGAGTCTCCTGCCATTCAGTGGAAAACCAACTTCTATAACTGGATTGGTTATGAGTCCTTGGGACTGAATGAAGCCATGGGACTGATTTGAGATGAAACATGATGGGGATGGTGTTTACAGGAGCTGGTTATACACTGATCACCCAGATTGGAACGATATATTAGCAGTTGCAGATGAAACAGCAGCTGAGGATGAGATGACATTTGACATTAAACAAACAGTTGAGAAGCTTCTCTCAAGCTTGGTTGAGACTGACCACCCTCATATGTTGATTTCAGGGTCTCCAATCACAAAGCCTGGTGCGTTGTAAGATGCCCCAGCAAAAGATTCTACTAGATAGTAGAATATGAGCATACCTTGCCATCATAATTAGTAAAGTTCCAGGCAGTTCATAAGTGTGTTCTGGGCTGCAGTTTTCTTTCATCAATGAATTCAAGTGAGATCTAGATTCGAAGGGGGTTATGGTGCTTGGCATTCTAGTCAGTAAATTTGAATGTTCTTCGATTCCATGCAGGTGGGATGCAGATACTGAAAAACATTGTTCACAAGCTGACATGTGTGCTCCATGAGCAGCAAAACAAGCTTGCAACCTTTAAAGTTATTGCAGGGAAAAAGGTGGACAATGAGCCCCATATCTTGGACCTTTGCGACATCTACCATGAGCTACTAAAGGAGATGAGCTGCGAGCTTGGTTCTTTTCACCACGAGCTACAGTTTGGCATATCTAAGGTATATTTTTATGTCACTGTCTCTGAATGTCATACAACATGACATTTTTTCTTTCATTTATTACAAAAAGCTCTTCATTGACATCTTCATCCTTTCATAGGGTGTGATGACTTCTTTTGCAGGAAATATGGGTAGGACAAGAGTCACTAATGTCAGAATCCAAAGAAAAAGAGAACTTGGAACTCCAAGTTGATGAGGCTGAGCATCGACTGAACCTCCTGCACCAAAAGCTTGGGGCTGATGGCAACAATGCCATGAAGTTGGTCAAGGAGCATGAGTCACAGACTCAAAGGAAGGAAAAGCCATTCAAGTATGCAAAAGAACTCAATCAGCAGCTGGTTGAGAACATGTCCAAAGTTGAAGCAATGTTGGCTGAGTTGAGGTGTCATAACAAAGACCTGCTAGCACCTCTTGAAAGCAGACTAAATGATACACAACATGATGTGAGTAATCCTGACTTCTTTCTTTCTTTCTTTCTTTCTTTCTTTTCCAAAAGATGTGGCTAACTTAGTCATTTGAGGTAGAAAGCCTGAGGCTGAGTCAGATTTTTCTTTGAATGCCTCCTAGGTAGAAAGCCTTGAGGACACATGCAACAAGCTGCAGAAGGAGCTGGAGGTGAGTCAGTTGAGGGCAACAAAGCTTGAGGAAGCATTGCATGTGAAAGAGACTGAGATCCAGGACATAACACAAAAAATGGCAGTTATTCAGCATGAGACCGATGCAATTACCTTGGAGAAATTGGAGTTCCTAACCACGATTCAAGGTCTACGACATGAGGCAGAGCAACAACAGAAGCATCTTTTGGAGGTTATGAATATCAATCAGGAGCTACTTGATTTTTCTGAGAAGAAAGAAAATGAGGTGAATCCTTGTATTTGGGAACCATTTTCCTCTCTGTACAATGTTTATGTTTTCAGTGTTCCATGCATTGCTTCAGCACTTCCCAGTTCATTGTTGCAAAAGCTTTAACTTGGAGCAATCTAGTGAGTTTATCAACAAAAGCACGATGAGGTGATACTTGCAGGTGACACAATTAAACAAACAGGTTGCAAACTTGCAACAAAATCTATTGTTGGAGAGACCACATGATCTGTTGTTGGAGAGGGCACAAGTGACTGCCTCAGAAGCACTAAATGAGATGAAGGATGTTTGTGCGGAAGGTGAGACCATCCAGCTTCACAACAAGCTCTTGCTGTCCAAGCTTGAGGAAACAGAATACGAGCTCGCAGCCCGTGAGGAAGCTCTGGAGAATCTGACACAACACCTAGCATTAACAATTGAGGGCCAAGATTCAATCCTCCAAGAAAAAGAGCAGCTCCAATTGTCCCTCAACAATGCACACTACAAGGAATATCGGATGGATGATCAGGTTCGCAAATCCAAGACTATCATTGAAGAATTGGAAGTGAAGCTTGCTTCTGTGGAGGGGGAGTTAACAAAGGTCAGGACTGAGGCAATGGAGATGCACAAAAAGACACATGAGTTTTTTGTAGTGCAGAGGGAGGCAAAAGAGATGGGAAAGCGGGTGTTGGAATTAGAGGAAGAGATTATGGAAAAAGAGGGTCAAATTTGCATCCTCAAAAGCTCACTCAAATCTATGTATGAACCATTCTAGCACCAACAATTTGATCCAAACTCCTGTCATCACCTGTAATTGAACCATGGTAACTTCCAACTTTTGGAGTTTGCAAGACAGTTCCTTGGTTCCTTGTTTTGCATGCTGAATGACTCTTTTGTTCCCATCATGATTAATCTGTTGAAATCCATACCTGATCAATATCATCGAGTTAATGAGGCCCATATATTGCTTGTGTTCCTAAAAGAGTGAGGCCCAAAGGGCCCCAAAGAATTTTCTGACAGGTCACTTTCCAACTTTTGGAGTTTGCAAGACAGTTCCTTAGTTCCTTTGTTTTGCATGCAGAATGGCTCTTTTGTTCCCATCACAATTAACCTGTTCAGATCCCTACCTACTCAATATGATCAAGTTAATGAGCTCCATATATTGCTCATGTTCCTAAAAGCAGTGAGGCCCAAAAGAGTTTTTTGACAGGTCTTCAAAAGTTGAGCATTGTGTAGAGCATTGTTTACTGCTCTGATATTTGACTCATAGTTTGAGTGCAAATATACTCATTGGCAATGAGATAAGAACGTGCCAGGAGAATGATCTGGTTTATGGCAGGAGAATTTGCGGAATTGGCTCATGTAGCAGTTGCAATTTATTCCAGGCACTTGGGTGTCCAGCACCTTTAAAGGGCTCAAACCATCTCAGAGAGCTGGGAGTCTCAGACAGTTGCGAGATTTTTCCATTGAGGTTGAAGAAGAGGCAAATACAAGTCGTGATACATGTTTGAGCTCCTTGAAGGGTGGTGCTCAAAGTCATGGTTTGTTGTGAGGGCTTGAGGGAAACATCCACATGACTACAAACACAACATCAAGATGGGTATGTACTTGAAAGACTTCCTTGCAAACCATGCAATCATTTCTGCCATCACAGACTTTTGTTTTTATCCTTGTCTTGTGCTTTGTGTTTTGATACATCTTCTTTTGGATTGTAAAGCTTTGACAAAGTTATCATGATCTGTCTTCAGGTGGATTTTGGTGTTTATGGCCTAATTTGAAATTGTAGGGATCGCCATCCTCCTTTGAGACCTTGTTGTTTTGGTTCATTTTTTTTTGTTTCTTTTGTGCAAACTTTGAATTCATAAAGTGCCTGATACTTTTGATCATAGATTCAAATTTATTTCCTTCCTCCTCCTCCACATCTATCACATGAGTCAGGTACTAATTGTACAACAACACATAATGTTCTTTGAATTGGTCATGCATTGAACACTTGGGTTGACAACAGAAGACTACTTGGAGGATTGAAGGGCAGATGCAAGGGCCAAATGCACGATATCACACATTGTTGCACTCAACAATGCTGGATTTCCACGCATCATCATCATCATCATCATCATCATCAAGAAGAGGTAATAAAAGGTTTGTACTCCGGGCCCGCCAAATCAAGTTTGCATTAGACATACACACACGTCTGCACATGCACACATCTATGTATGTATACCCCACCACTTTTCTTTCATACATGGGAATATCATGAGGAGAAATTCCATCACCCTTGTTGTTGTTATTACTGCAATGAAAAGAATAACATTTGTTATAGCCCAAGTTTGCCACAATCTATTTGCCCCTGATATTCTTTCTTTCTCTTTCACTCTCTCAACAAGTATCTTGTTTTCAAAGTGTCCCCCCAAATCTAGGTAATGGAAAATGGCACATGTACCATTTGTTGATAGGGCACCTTCTTTCTTGATACCAGGGGGTTCCTAGGTACATTGGGAAAAATATTTTTTTTAAAAATCCACAATGGAATATGTTTCACTCCCAGCAAGATTCTAGACCCCCCGTTAGGTTTCTCAAGAACCGGACTGTGAACTGGCCAGAAATTGGGCCCAATACCCTGAATTGGCCAACACTGGTTCATAGTTTTCACCACATTTTTACCTGGCTCAAAACAATTGCTTGGATACTCGGGCCATGAGTAAAAGTACTGAACCTCAATTTTTAGCAAAAGCTAGGAAGGGAATTAGAAAGGCAGCCCAACATCCAAGTAAGGTGTATATTTGGCCCGATATTTACCTGTGGATATATTTAGGTAGAATACTTTACATATATGATCGCCCTTTTTGCCCAATAGCAGCAGGTCGCAGGCATGAGTGTGCTTTGGGTTATTCTTATATATATAAATATAGTAATAAATATTATTGTTGTTGTTATATTACTTTTGTTATTGCAGGAGTTGGGAACCATCATGCTCTATTTTAAGGTCAAGGGCTGTTATCATCGAGTTCCAAAAGTCGTTCAAAATGTGTGCAGGATTGGACAAATGTGCTACCGACAAGCTTTCCACACCTCCCTTCCCTCGCTTATGTTGGTGGCTTTCCATTCCATCTACCAACATCTATAAATGGCTCTTGTGATTTGTTGCAAAATCATATGTAATTTAAACCCATAGGAAACAACAATAATTACTACTGCTAGTAACCACTAAGTACCATTATTATTACTAATATTGTTATCATTTTTATTATTCTTATCGTGACTTATCAAGCTTCCGTCAAATCACAAATTACTGGAACAATCTTGAGAGGTTTGTAGTTGGTTTTCAGTTCCTTGGTGGAGGAGGAGGAGCACCTGGAGAATAATTTTGCTTTTTCCATTGTTCCTTAATCCACACACAAACACTACTAGTCAAACCCCGTGCTTTTGAGTGAAGGATGGTTCCTTCCATCTAGTCCATTGGAAAAGAAGGGAGGAGAATAAAAAAGGGCAAGAACTTTTTAATTAATATTTTAAGTTACTTAAAAAAAAGAAACCCTCACATATACCCTTGCTCCATGGTTTATTTCCACATGGGAATGAAAATTGTTTAATTTCACAATCTATTCAAATTTTTTTTTCAAAATAAATTTTATTTTTGTTATGTGCATAGGTAGTAAAATTCATTAGGGCATATATAAACAGCTATAGGAGAATAAAGAGGGAGGAATTGATTTGCTAGACTTGGTCACACACATGGAGTGTGTTTTGTTTACATGTAATAAGTCTAGAGAAGTGACATCATGCAAGGGTGCCTAAGCTATAAGGTGAATTTTTTTTCTCAAAGTTGAAAAATTCAACACAATTGAAAATAATTATGTTAATAATACTCAACTATTTGTGTGCATGGGGCTTACATACCTACCCCATCCCCACCCACCTTCCTTACCAAGTGGGTGGCCTACATACCTACATCTTTCACCATTACAAACATATTTCCTTGCTTGAAAGCTGTACATAATTCAATACTCAGAAATTCAATAGGCTAATATTAGTCAAAATTAAAAAATAATAAGATTCTCAAAAGTTGAAAAGTTCAACACATGCAAAAGAATATACTCTTAAAATGAATCTAAAACATTAAAATTTAATAATACCTGACTATTTGTGTTTGTGTGGGGGCACATATGTATTACTTGCCCCCCATCCTTACCATGTAGGTCGACATACCTACATTTTCCCCTTCTACTAACCTACCTCCTTGCTTGAAAGTAGTACCTACTTTCCTTACAAAGCATGCTTACATACTTACATTTTCTCCTTTTTACAAACTTACGTCTGCAAAATTTAAAGCTATGAAAACTCAAAATTCGTTTTTCATAATTGCATATGAATTTAGTTCCCATCAAAAGATTGATTTAGTCTCCCCAAATGGAAGCAAGGTTGATTTGATTTTGATGATAACTGAAGACATAGGTCCACCTTGCGTCTGGCCCCTTCCAGCCCCCAAGATGGGGGCTAAAATGCACAAACCATGAGTACTAGTGTGGCCTGTGCCACTGGCCCAAGTCAAAATATGGAAACTCAACATGTGAACATTGTTTTGCAATGTGGCTTTTTTGAACAGCCAAATATGAAAGGAAGTCATGCTTGAATTGAATGGTAAACTTTCAAGTGTTACCACGTCCTCAACTGATTTTTCCTTTCAAACCTGGTTTTTTGGAATTTATTTGAATTTTTAGCAGCAGACTTCACTTTAAAATCAATATCTCCCATATTCTGAATTCAAATCTTACCAAATAAATTCCATTAAATCCTGGTCATCAAGATCTTTCCAATAATGCCAAAGGCACATTCCAATTCTTCCTAAATTCTCAGCTACGATTTAATTATTTTTATTGAAGAAATCATTCAATATCCAAGAACTTTTGCACCACAAATCCAAACACCATCAAACCAAGCTGATGCGCCCCTCCTCCTTGAGAGCTTTCCAAAGAGACCAAGAATGAGATCTGAAGCATCCCGGTTTGGTGGATCTCATCCGTACAAAACAAACAAACTACCTTCCTTCATAGATAGATTCCCAGTTGCTTGACAATTTGGACTTTTTGGGGTGCACATCATATGAAAGGTTTTTTTTGGGGGATCAATTTTGCAATTAAAAAACAGCATATTTTCCTCAAACATTAGGAAATTTGGTCAACTTTCCAATAGAAAAACAAAATTTTCTGAAATTCATTATCAAAAAAATGACAAAAGTTGTTGGACAAAACACTCATAATATTTGCTTCATACTCCTATGTTTGAATAACTATTCAAAATGAATCTTTGATGCATAATGATATTGAATGCAATCTGAACTCGAATTAAAAGAGGTGACCCAATAATAAAAATTATATAGAATGGAATTCAGAGATGACTCAATACAATAAGATTATAAAGAAATTTTGAAGAAAAGATTTCAACAACAAAAAAAGTTATAAACATGTCTCTAAATGAAAAAATGAATCATAGTAAAAAAAAAGTAAAATCTAACAAATTTGAAAAACGGCAATCAAAATCAAGAGGAAATTTAGTTAAATAAGGAATCATGTGGATGCCTGGTGAAAATAGCATAAATACTTTCACATGGGGAGAGAAAAAACTAAATTTATCTCGTAGTAGGTAAGGTGGGGGGTTTAAGGTTTACACCCAGGTTTTTAAATGGTAGATTAAAATATGGTGACGTGGCACCGTAGGAAGGTGACCTGGATGCTTCGTAAGAAGGAAGCGGTGACGTATGCGTAGTTTTCCCAGTATTATACCTACTTTGTTTGATGTAGAGTACTTTTCCGTATGTATTTTTGTGTCGTATATACCATAGAGACCGTATTTCTCTCTCCTTTGGCGTTTGCGTTGTCGCTGGTGTCGTCTTCTTCGTCGTCGCTGCTGCTCGGCCCGCTGTCGCGCCTGCTCCGATGGGGAAATTTGTCTCGTGGTTTTTTCTCTCTCCGGCGCATCATCCGCTTTAGTATACTTGAGCCCAAATGAACTGCCATAATCTTTCTCCGTAGGATTTTTTTTGTTTGGTTTTTTTTGCCCTCTTTAAGCTCACGATGTACAGTCGCAGTTTGCACTAGGGGTGTCTTTTTGTGGGTTGAGAAACGGCTGCCAGGGAAGTTGTCGTTATATCGGAGTTTTTGAGAGAAGGAAGAATTCAGCATATAGGATCAACTTGGAGATGGTAAGGTTTCTTGAGTTCTAATTTCGTTAGATTTTTCTGAAAATTTCGCTTCCAAATTCTTCGCCTCATGAGCTTGAACCTGCCATGATTTTCCTGTCCAGTCAACGACGTTTTTGCATCGTGATCAAATCCTGCGCTTGCAGTTTAGAACTTCCGAGTTGAAATTTCTGAGGTCTACCAATTATCTGAATCTTGCCTCCCGGGGTGTCGGGTAAGTTCTCGTTTCTGAAGTGGGCGCTTGAATTTGATCTGGGAAACTGTTGCCCAGATCATCAGCTTTCCGTTCGTAATATTCAAGGAGGACTTACCGTTGGTCGGTTCTCTAGTGCGCTTGCAGCAGGTAATCGTAACTTTAGGAGCTGGTAGTTTGCAGGCGAATAAAGCTGAGAGGACCCGTCCTCCGGCCTGAATCCTGATTCACTCGGATCCTTAATCACTACCTGCAGAATTCCCGATTAGAATTCTCTAAGTGCTGCTGGGGTTGCAGCAGATCCCTAGCTAGATGAAGCCCTTGAACAAGACCCAGTCAATCTATCCATGGACTGTAGCTTTGGCAGCTGATCAGTGATTGATCATATGCAGGAGCAGATGCCCGAGAGTACTACCGCGACTCTTTGGAATCATCAGACTTATCACAGGAGTAACCAAACAATACTCCTAGTAGACTACTCTAGAGTACTAGTGCCGCTCGAGGACGCGGTCCTGCTCATCTTCTTGTGTAGAAAGGACAAAGAGTAATATGCATCTGAAACATCACAAATCAATGCTCAAGTCTACGTTGTCGTCCCGCTGCAATTGTCAAGTATTGATCATCTCAGTTGCTGTTGTTGGATCACCCGCGCCGTGTTCAGAATATTCTATGTTTTCTTTTTCACCACTCTTGCGTAGCACATCATCTTCCAATCAAACTAGGTGTTGCCAAAACCACCCAATCTAGCAAAAAATCTCGAAATGCTTTCATCAGTACCAACTTCAATACAAATTCACACTTTGTAGATCTTTGTAGCAGATCGTATAGGACTCTGTCTGCAGCTTGGAAGAAAAAAATAAAACACCAGAAGACTTTCTTTTTTCCAGACTAGTCGAGACTAGCCTAGTAGAAGAGTCAAGAGACCGGCGAGCTCGGCAGGGCAGTTACAACAGAGCCTTGGTAGAGAATTGCAAACGTGTGGAGGGGGGCGAGGACTCCAGGACTCGGTCTCAAAATACGAGAGAGAGCGAGCTCGGTAAGCAGCTACTAGCTACCTGGGAGTCTAGGAAAAATGGTGCTAATGGCTTCTTCAGGAGGAGTTACAGTAGGACGATCTGCAGTAGAGCAACAACTGCACTTACCTCCCGGATTTCGCTTCCATCCTACAGACGAGGAATTGGTGCTTCACTACTTGTGTCGCAAGGCCGACTCACAATTGCTCACCATTCCTGTCATCGCTGAAATCGATCTCTACAAATTCGATCCTTGGGATCTTCCTGGTACGAGAAAGAAAACCCACTCTCGCATATTTCTTCCCCACCTTCCCCACTCTCCTCCTTAGCGCATGCACTGTTCAAGCAAGAACTTTCTAGACAAATTTCCAGACAGTTTTCCAGCTCTTGAAACTAGAATGCTTGATCTTCCAAGGAACAGGGAATTCTCTCCTTGCTGCAATTACAAAAGCTTAATTATACTGACAGAATCTTGTGTTGTCGTTGATATTTCCATTACAGTTGTTGCCAATAAAAAAGATGAGATCGGTGTGATCACACTAGAAATCTGTTACATGCACAGGAGTCTAAATTGATCAGTCTAAGTCATGTGTGTTAGATGATATGTTGAAGAAAATGAAGGGGAGATGATCAGCTGCTCATCTGTGCACACAAGTTACACAACAAATTTAGAAACAAAAATTAGTGAGAGAGTTAATCTAGTCTAGAATTTCTGTTGTTCAAAGAAGAAATTGATGATCTTCAACAAGAATCAAGAGATGGATGATCAGTGTGCAGCATGACACAACACAACCTTGATTACAACATTATAAATCAGCCCTCAGAGAAGTCTTAAGAGCTGTCTAGAAGTCTATCTGTTGCAGGAGAAACTGATCAGTACTGTGTTAGCATGATCTTGATGAAGAATCAAGACATGAGAAGCTCAGTGTGTGCACTGCACAACACAACCCAATTGCAAATTATGATCAGTGACAGACTTAATAGTTCCTGACTTCTAGAAATCTGTTGCAGGAGAAATTGAGCAGTAGTACTAGTGTGATCTGATCTTTGAAGAATCAATCTCCAGAGAGACAAAAGATTATATACAAGCTAACTAACAGTTTTTTATGATATATACAAAAGTTTTGCATACAAAAGATTTGAGATTTTGAGTTTGAGATTTGCAGAAAACAAATCTCAAAATGATGGGGTTTTTAAAAACTTGTGATCTCTGATCTCTCCTTTCTTGTAGGTTTTGATCTATAATCTGTTGAACATTGCAGGAGAAATTGATCAGTCCTATGATGATTTTGAGGAATAGAGAGACCAAAGATTAGATCTAAGCTTATGCTTTTTGAAGATTGACAAAGTTTTGCATATTTAAAGATTTGAGATTTTGATATGACTTTGATTTTGAGATTGGGAGTTAGAACAAATCTCAGAATGGGTTCCTTGTGGGTTTTGATCTCTGATTTTTCCTTCTTTTGTTTGTCTGAATTGACCTCCAATTTTGCTTTATTTGTTTATGGGGGGATGGTTCTTGTCTGTGTAAATTATGTAATCTGTCCATGATATGGAATATTGCAACAGGGAAAGCAATTTTTGGAGAACGAGAGTGGTATTTTTTCAGTCCACGAGACAGGAAATATCCCAATGGTGCAAGGCCAAATAGAGCTGCAGCTTCTGGGTACTGGAAAGCTACAGGAACAGACAAGCCGATTTATACAGCTGTGGGTGGAGTTCGCAAGATTGGGGTCAAGAAAGCTCTGGTTTTCTACAAAGGCCGAGCACCAAAAGGTGTGAAAACCAATTGGATAATGCATGAGTATCGATTGGCAGAAGGTGTTTGCACATCATCATCACAACAACCTCACAGAAAGGGTTCCTTAAGAGTATGTAGTTCTTCCCTTTCTCCCAGGTCTATATGTAAGTCCAACTAGCTTTTGGTACTGTGTTATGTTTTGCTTAGAAATTGAGTAGTATCAAGTCTCAGTATCAAGGCACTGACAAAATCTATTTGGAACATAGAACTTACTTGAAATTGACCCATTAGTAGTGGACTTTACCTATGACAAGAGTATGAGTGAAGGTATTTTGCTAAAATGGAACTGGTGCCTGAGTTCTGCAGCTGGATGATTGGGTTCTGTGTCGGATTTATAAGAAGAGTACCAACTCTCCACGTGCAGTTAAGGAACGAGACAACTCATGTGTTGAAGAGGTAAGTATTGTGTTTCATGCAACCCAGCAATTTTTGGAAATCATCAAATCTCCACCATCCTCATTATTCTGTGATTACTGAAGTAAATTGTTGTGTTGTAGGCGTGAATTGAATTTAAAACCAATCTGGAGACTGAAAATGGGCAAGAGAAATAGTTTCTTCAATGGCCAGAGTTGGCTCTAGTATTGTTGTTTCTTTTTTTCTTTTTTTTTGGTGAAACATATTATGGGTCTTTTGCAAAATTGAAGAAAAGAATGCATTGTTCCATGGTTGGTGGGGTGGAGCAGGTGTTGGCATCTTTACCTGAAATAGAAGACCCGAAATTGGTGTTATCTCAACTGGGATCGTTTGGTGGACTGATGGAAACCACAGAAGACCAGTTCATGGAGAGTTTGCTGAAAGGTGAAAACACTTCCGAAAGCAACAGGAGTCCATCTGCAGAAGTTGAATCATCATCATCTCCTCAGCAAAGCAACAAGAAATCCACTGCAATAGCATCATCAAACACATCATTGGTGGAAAATCTGCAAGGGGGAGGGCGAGTGAGACATCCAGCAAGTTTTCAAGGGAGGGATTCGTTAGCACATTGTGAAATCAATCCTGGATGGAAGAAGGTACCCGGATTTGGTGCAATTGCTAACTTCAACCAGCAATTCAATAAATACAATAGACAACTTGCACCTCTCCAGATGGTACCTACATCTCTACCCACATCTCTTTCCTTGCAGTACTGCCACCTGGCAGATCATAATATGCATCATCCTTCAAGTATCATGGCACGGGCAGCCAACTTATCAATTCCACTCAGGGACAGCTCACTATTGGAGGAAGAAGAAGTTCAGAACAATTTTTCTTCACCACCACCACCAAGGTTTTCCAGCAGTCACCAAAACGAAGGATTCGAGTCTATTACAGCTGCTTTAAATCCATTGTTCCAATTCCAGCAACCTCCTCCTCCAATTACGGCTTCTTCACTCACAAGGCCATTGGAGATGTCACTCCTTCCAACATCCACGTTAGCAATGCAAATCAATATGAATTCGGATTCACAAACGGGGTCAATCCCTTCCTCTTGGCGTCCCCCACATTACAATGTGAATCCGGCCAGTTAACAACAGATTCGCATTATTTCTCAAGGCATCAATGTGTGAGAAGGGGACTCAAGCCAACGTCAGTGAGTGCTGAACATTTTCAACAAAACCCAATCCAGGAAAAGGAGACTCAAGCCGACAGAAGGAGTGATAGCGAAACCCAGTTCAAGAAAAGAAGGGGACTCGAGCTGACATGAGGACTGGGACACTTTCAACCAAACCCCAGTTCAGGAAAATGGGGACTCAACCCAACTCGAGAAGTGAACACTGTCAACAAATCCCAGTTCACTTTCAAAAGTAAATTTGAAAAAACTAATTACATTTGTTATACAAGTTTGGTGTATTGTACAAAAGTTTTCATTTGCATTATTGTATAAAAGTCTTAGAAAAGTTTGAGAGAGGAGATTTGGAACTGGGTTTTGAATTGTAGCATTTTTGTAAACAATTGTATGATACAACTTTCATGTGGGTGCTAGAAATTGAGGAAAAGGTTGGTTAGAGAACAACCCTTTTTCAAGCTATTGGTTTTTTTGTTTTAATCATTGATTCTGCTAAAAATAGGAGGAACCCATGGTGAAAAAATTACCATTTCATTTTGCACCTGTCTGGGTTGGGGGGGAAAGCAAAGTAAACCCAGTTACAAAGTAGGACTCTTAGAGACAAGAAAGAGAAGGAGAGGGTGTGTGTGACATTTTTCTGTTTTTACATATGTACAATGTCGAATTCTCTTTCTATATCTCTCTCTATGAGGGGCAAAAAAAGAGTGATTGGATTTATTGGATTTTATTGGATTACAATTCTTCTTCCCTGACTTCCCACCACAGCTCTTCAAACACCAGAACATGGTTTTCCTGCCATATATGTCTTCGCTCATGACTGGTGTGAGGTAAACTTTATGTTTTCATCCGTTTTCAATGTAAAATACAGATGTGTTTATCTTGAGTCATGACACGTGTGAGGCAAAATTTGTGGTTTCATCCTTTTCAATATAAAATACATATGTGTGTTTTTTCTTTGATCATGACACATGTGGTAAATTTTGTGGTTTCATTCATTTCATTGTACATAACATATATTAGAATTTTCCATTGGTAAAAGGCATGATATTTCTCCACTTCCCAAATTTCTCCTACGAAGTTTTTTTTAAACGGAAAGAATAATCTAATAAAGAATTACATATTTCTTTCCATGCCTGATCATCATGAGAGAGCCTAGAACCTGGAAGAAAACAAATTGCAACAGAAATGGAACTTTAATGCAAAAAAGAAACTCCACACATTTATATATATATATGCCACATACATACAAAAAGGGAGAATTTGTAAGGAACAATAAAGAAGAGAGACACCAGAGCCAAGAATTGATGATGGGTTGATGATTACAGGTATGTAGGACAGAGGTACTAGCCTAGTAGGTGCCTAGTAGGAGAAGTATTTCTGCCCATGTAAATCTAATCTGATCAGAACTAGACTTCTCTTTATAGAACAGGAATCTACCTTTACAAGATCTGTTCTCCCTTAGGTATTGATTGTACCTTGAGCTTGGCTACAGGCTGTCACATACCAATGGTTTTTTTTTGGCAATTTTGTGTTATAGCCAAAGTGATGATGAACCACAGGAACATTTAGCCAAATTTGGCTACAAGTTAAATATGATTTTTTTTTTAAAATCCTTCTATATTTTTGGCTACCTACTTGAACCGTGTTATAAAACCTGGAATATTTTTTAATTCGAATTCTGGCTATTGATGAGTTTAGCACTTTTGATTTTAAATATAGCTTTTTGGCTATACATATAGCCAGCAAAAAAAGGCTGTCACATACCATCAACCTACCTAGTAGAGACACAAGAGTGTGCTGAGACTAGGAGGTATGGCTTGCTACAGCCTGGCCAAAAAGTTAACAAATTATGCATGTAGTCCAGGTTGTTAGTTGTTACGCTGTTACCTACCCTTACCTATTTCTAGTTGCTAACTTAGTTTCTTTTTTACTTGGTTGAAAGGACAGCCAGTCTATGGGGGGGTGGGCGGGGGGTTTTGTAACTGGCTCCTGCTCAGAACCAATAAATGAATGCCATATCAGCAAACATTCTGAACTCCTGGACCACAGTTAGGAAACTTTAGTTGCAAAGAGAACATAAAAACTTTATTTCTTGTAGGCAAGGTGGGCTGTAGTGATTGGAACAGCAGGTTGGAAATAGGGATGATTGTACTAGAAAATTGTAGTGTAGGGTGTAAAGGGGCAAGACATGCTTCGCTCCAGCAATGCAAAAACAAAAGAACAAGCACTACTACAGCTTCTACTTATGTGGATTCAATTGGCCTACCTCACTTGACCATCATCCATGCAAGGTTTATATTGTTTAATGGCGGAACTGAGACATCCATTGGCTTGCTTTTTTCAATTGTGGTTTGAAACAACAACATGGAGGAGTAATATGTAAGAAAGAGAGAGGTGCGAAGTTTGCCAATTACGCACCATGACTGAGTGACATCTCTTGCCCCACGCCTCCCTTTGTATTTTAGGGCTACCACAAAAAAGGCAAAAACAAGTCTTACAAAAGGAAAGAACTTGGTTTAGAGGAGGAGGTGAACGCTTTCTAACAGCTGTTGTTGGCGTTGCACCATTGGAGATGCACTTGAGCTGCCCACCTGCTTCACCTCTCAGGTTTTGTGTTTAGTAGTCCCACCCCCAACAGTACTTCCCATATGTTTATATGACCTGTTTTGTCACTGTTAGCTGGGTTCTGGGTCCTGAGCTAGTCCTGCTGCTGGTTCCAGCCTGGTTTCAAGTGCCTGGACCACACACGTTCTATCAAAAATCTTGAAAGCCAAACTGTGAAACCAGGGCTTCTGGGACCAAAATCAAAATCTTCTTATTCCAGTCCTTTTCATTTTGTTCAGGTTGGGGTATTTTAGAAGGCTGATAATACGTTTTCAAGAAAGTTGTACCTTCTAATCAGATGGCCCACCTTTTCATCAGTTGTACAACACTGGTACCCAGGCAATCACCAATCTCAAGCTATCTGGTGTGGTTGGAACCAAACCCAGTTTGGACTTTTTGTTTCTAATACAAAGCTGAAAACACAACCAGAAGTTAGTTCAAGAACTGAACTCACCAAGGTTCCATCCAAGGAGCAAGAGCCAGAAACCAGTTCCAACCAGAAGTTCTCCTCAAAACCAAAAACCAGACAACATTGCTTTGATTGTCATGTACTTTTGTCTCCTGTATTTTACAGTGAGTATCCTCTACTGCGCTACTACAATACAACACAACCACATGCAGACTTTGTGTCCCTCCTTATGTATTCCAGAGCCATTCAGCAGTCAATTTCACAACTCCTCCCCATAACTGGCAAATTTTATGCCCAGACAGTTCAAAACATTGAAGACCAATTCTTCATCTGAAGTTCACAGCAAACTAATCAACTCAAGAGCATCAATTGCCAAGTGCTTGCTTGAATTCACAAGGACTCCCATTACTAAGTATACATTTGTGTAAGAAAGGATTTCTTCTGCATCCCAAGGCTTTGGGTGGATCAGATGGATTCCAGAACTGGATCAAAGGTGTCCTGCTTCCTGATAGGATTGAGCACAGTGATAAGTCAATGCATGTTAGTAGATTTCTTTCAGGACCTGAGTTCCCAAAAACTGACTATCTTCAAAGAATCACAAAAGGCAGAGTCTCAGTGGATGCAAAGGAAAAAAATAGAATCTTACTTTTGTAGGGCCTGCAGCATGAATGTCACAACAGGCCTCCAATGCCTATGCCTCTATTTCAATACTGCCAACTTGTCCCATTACTTTCTTTGGTATCATGATTGCAATATTTATTGATAAAGACTAGCTAATCTATGACCTATTGGAATGATCAGAGCAATATAACAAACAATGTGAGGTAGAGGTAGGATATGCAGGATAATCTATTAGGGTGAGTTAATGTGAACATAAACTAGCAAAAACAATCTGTCATTCAAAGAAAAGGCCAAATTTGTTGCTTAAAGGACAATTATCACACTGACGATTAGTAAGATGTTTTGCTTCAAATTTATTTGGAGTGAGCATAAATGTTATTTTAACAACCTGAATGTCAAAAAATCAATGAAGAATGTGAGTGCATTTAATGGAAAATACACATACAGTAAACTCTCTCTAAACTAATATCCTTGAGACCGGCTGGAAGATATTAGTTTACGGAGGATATTAGTTTACACAAATTAGATTAAGTATGAGGCCCGCCAGGGGCCTGTGCCCGCATATTAGTTTAGAGAGAATATTAGTTTACACAGTATTAGTTTAGAGAGAGTTTACTGTATACATAAAAAATAACCAAGATAACACACCAACAGGCAACCACAACACACAGGTGAAGGAACACAAGCCATAGAGAATACATCTTCATAAATATTGAGCATTTCTTTACAATTACAATTATGTCTAAATAAATGAAATTGAGAAATGACCCAATCACAGTTGTAGAGACTTCAGTTGGAAAAAATATCAGCAAAAAGAAAAAACACAAAACCAAACCCCTAAAAAAAAAAGATAAAACACAACTTGAGAGCAATTTGCACAACCATGAAAAACATACACACATTCAAAGACATTCAAATGCTCTCCCTAGTAATGCCATCTACCATCCATAACATCCACACTAACTTCTCTAGCTCCAGTAGTGGGTCAATGTCACATTAACCAATGTATTGAGTTTCTATCTCAACGCCCACAGTATTGGGACAACTCAACCAATGAGATTTTTAAAAGACAGAGAAGATCACAGAAACTTCAAGAAGATCAAGGAGCGCCCCCAAAATAAAAAACCAAAGAAGAAAACATAGAGAGAAAGAGGGAAATAAACTGACTTTATGACATTTTGAGGACAAAAAGGGTTTGAAACTCTACCCACTTGGAAAGGTGCCATTGTAAGAATATTTTGATGATTCCAAAGACAAAAACACAAAACAAAAATATTTTCTTTGTTATCAAACTTCTGGTTTGATGTAATGGAGACTTTGAAGAGTCATGAATTGAAAAAAAAACAGGCAGAAGGAGGAAGATTGAAAAAAGGGAATATTCACTACAATAGCTATGTGTTTAAAAGCTATTTTTTATGGCTAAAATTTCAGTAAAAAAAGACAAGGGACATATATGTCCTCAATCAGATCAAACTAGTCATTTTTGCCAAAAATTTGATTAAATCCTATGTGACTAAGAACATATTTTCTTGTCTATTTTTACTAAAGTGCATGGTGTTAGGTTTGATTAAGCTAACTAAATGCCTAACTGACATGGTTGCCAAGTGGCATGTTTGTTTTGATTGAGGGAACTAACGTTTTAACCAATATCTATGTGCCACATGGCATGTCTAATGTGACCAAAGTTATTAATGTGAATAGAACACTAGCTTATAATTATGTGCCACATGGCATGTTTGATGTGACTAATATGATTAATGTGACTAAAACATTAACCTATAATTATGTGCCACCTAGCATGTCTTTTGTGACTAATATGACTAGTGTGACTAAAACACTAGGGTCAAAGCATGATTGGGGTACTCCTTTAAGAACATTAAGGATTTAAATTCTTTTTTTTTTTCTTTTTTTTATAACCTATTTTAGATTTCCTTTCTTTTTTCATGTCAAATGAAATAATTTAGTTCCAAATTTTATTTAAGCATCCACAATATCTATTGTTTTCACCTATGAAAATAAGAATATTAAAATTTATCCAATGTGAACCATATTCTATCAATGTCCCAAAATTCTCAAAATTTTCATTTTTAAGAACTTTTTACATTGCAATAGAACACTTGGTTTTTGTCACATTCATACATTTTATGTACATTAGTACCTTAGGTGATTGTGGTAAGAATCTTGGGCCAAAAAAATTTGTTTACACATTTTTTATGAGTCCTTGAACTTGATCTTTCTTAGGAGACAAAGTCCTATATTTTTTTCCTCGAAGGTGAGTGGGCATGTTCACACTACAATAGATTATGGTCGAAACCACTTCAAAATTCCACTCAAATTGAATTTTAATGAAATTGGACATGTCACATATGGCTACATTTCAACAAAAGTGACCACCTTCCATTCATATCCACTTACTGTTGGATTTTAATGGGATCCTAGTGGATCTTACCACTAAGTCCCATTTTTTCACTACATTTTGTACGAACATGACCATGCCTTTAGGTCCGATCCCACCATTGTTGGATTTTACTGGGATCCCAATAGACCTTGTCATTCAGTTCAATTTCTTGATGTATTTACATGCATATATATTTTAGATGTTCCAATTTATTGGGATTGTTTATCTACACTAGTAAATTTTTTTTCCTTTAGGTATTGCATGCCTATGAAAAGACCACCAGTTGTTTAATTTACATGTATATGCATATGAGATGAATGGAATATTCCATTCATACATGACCAATCCATTTATTGCATATGCATTGTGAAGGAACATGCATGTGCATGCATGTTCATTTACATTTATCCATTTACATACATGTTCCAAATATGGTTCCCCATCTAGGTAGTCATATGGTCATTTACATGTATATATCGAACCCCATTTATTTATAACAACCAACAAAGACATGTCACCATGTGATAAGTAGCCTCATTGCTAATATTCAAGTATGGATTATTGGGTCATGCATGCAATAGATGACAACTCAAGGGTCATTTGCAAGAATGACAATTGGTACAAAATGAGTGGATAAATATGTGTATCATTTACACCCCAAAGATGCATATACACATTAATCAATCCATATGTGGATTAATCATTATTTGACTTTCCCACATTGCTTAGTGGAACTATGTGCATCATGTAACCAAGTCATAATTAAACCTTCCCCATGTTGTAAACCTCGAAAAACAAAGAACCTTGCATACAAATGACCAACTCGCACCTTAACTATCATGATAACTCATTAGGGTAACATCATCTAAGTCAAAATTAAGGCCCCCTTCCTTAACTAAAACTTCTAGACATTCCACCTCTATTGCAACAACCTCTTCCCTTTCATTTGTATTACCTGGATCATGATCTTTGACATCAACTTGAAGGTTTGCAAATGCCATAATGCCTTGCCCATCTATGTCTACCCCAAGTGTCATGTCCTCCACCATAGCCACCACATGTTAAACACAAGGTTCCTTCTGCACTTGAACTATGTGCTAATCTCCACCACTCACCTTGTCCTCTAGAAAAAACACCTACAAATTACAATGATAAAACAATTAATTAATGGGTAAACAATGGAAGATGTGTGCATGTTAAAATTATTGATTTGCCCTCATTTAGGACCCTTGTACTGTTTAGGTCATCACTACACCAAGTGGGGTTGACCTTCATATATGCACAACCTAGGATATTTCTTGTCCACTAGATGTTTTACAATTTTTTTACAAGCATTGTGGCCATCGTTGAACCATACTTGTGAGACCATTGCTGGGATCACATAATGCTTTAGGTTTGCATTCACATGTCACCCGCAGTTCATTACCCAAAATCCATGTTCATCTTGTCGCTTGGTTACTACATTCCCTTGTGTGTGAACAGGTATCCATGTGCATTTCATCAATGTTACACGTTGGCCCATGTCGGACATTACAATTATTTCGTTTAACATGCCCACATAATGCAAATTGGTCGTTACAATGTTCTTGTTTCATACAAAACTATGGCTACCTTACCTAAATATGCATGCAACACCACTATCATACGTGGCATGTGTGGGCCCTATCTGAACTCAACCTTATAGTGGTTTCCATATGCCCACACATTGTCATATGTATAGGCCAAAGTTGATGGTGGGCAAGAATAAACCACTACATCATGGTCTACTGCCACTCCATTTGCCATTTGTGTCCTAACATGATCCAACAACCACCTTGCAAACATTGGGATTTATTATGCCAAATGAGGTGGCCACACAATGGGCCCATGCCCACACCACTTATGCATTGCCAATACCTTGAATTCTCTTTGATTCTCTTGCAATTGGGACCTTGTTTATGCCACATTCTACACACATAGTCTAAGGTGTTCCACCACACATTGAATACCTCGTTCCACTAGCACATTCCATTAAACAACCACTCCCACCACTAACACATTCCACTACATAATCATTCTCACCACTAGCACATTCGACTAAATAATCATTCCCACCACTAGCAAATTCCACTGAACAACCACTCCCACCACTAACACATTCCACTAAACAATCACTCCCACTGATTAAAGTGAAATTGTATAGTTCCACTTTGGGAACCTTTTAGCCCCTTGTTCCACTTTGACTTTCCACTATGCATATGTTATATCACTATGTCATTTCCACTATAAACCTATGGGCAAAAAATCCACCACAAATCCACCAACATGTTGTTGATTGACATGTGTACTTGTATAATGCATTTGTTGCGACAAAATTCATGATGACATGTTCATTTATTACTTCCAACTCCATTGCCCTTCCAACACCTCGCCAATGTCTACCTCCTTGTCACTAGTGTTCCACATGAGGTGATGCATGTGTGGATATAATGCAAAATATTATGAGCAAAACCCTAAAGCTTCTAACCTAGTGCTATTCCTCACATATCTTTTAGGATTAATAAATATCTCTCCATTGGGTAGCACCTCTTGGCACCTACTAACCCACATATTTCTAATTCATCTACAAGTGGGTCATCATGTTCAATGTTCAATATATTATCAATGCATTTAGTTATACACTAAAAGATATAACATAAGATTGGTGTCATAATTACATGTTAGAATTCCTTAATTGTATTTTTTTAGAACTTACACAAGCATTTTGCAAGCATCATCAGAAGACTTAGAATGACAAGCAAATATACATGGAGTTGAAAAATATGAAGTAAAAGGAGATTGAGAGGGTGGAGGTTTATTATGAGTGAATTCAAAAGTTGGTTCATGGTTTATAAGTACCAACCACATATAGTTTTTCCAATTATTATGTTTAGAGCGAGTTTGTAATCATACCTTAGAATTGCAACTACAAGGATGAAGTGGTCGACACTACAACAACATAAGGAGGCAACAATAATGTGTGAAGAAGGCATGACTATTGCAAAAACAAGGATTGCACTTTCAATACCACAAAGTACCAAATAAGCAACACTTGCAAAAACATAGAGTAATACATGGGAGACTAATAAATATTGCATAAATTATGGTATGACTAATTATAATGTGGAGACATGCAAAAAGAAGAAAAAGTAGACCACGTGATAACCGTAAAGGCAACATAACCGAATCAGAAACCACAAGAGACATCTTCATATGCATGCCACATTTGTGGTTTGAATGGACATAAAATGATAGGTGACATCCAAAGTTTACTGAGATGCAGAAGATGTTTCAAGGGAAATTTGTGACAATAGCAAAAGTTCAACTTGTTGCTGAGACACAAACAATCATTACAGATGTGAATGTGGTGGATCTTAATGCTACAACAAGAAGTAAGGCAACTAAAGAACATGTGTTCAAGGATAAAGAGCCAAGGAAAGCAAAGAATGTTGTTGATTAGGAGAAAGAATAATGGTTCATGAAGTCAATGATGGAAACAATTCAATGTATTCAAAAAACACAAACCCAAACAAAAGGGCCATCCACATCCATGGAAGGATGGAACACAACCTAGCCAGGTATGCAAAATACTACTCCTATTGAAACATAGAAATCTCAAGAGGTAGTGAATTCATAAGAAAATTTGATTACAATAAAAGAGCTTTTTCTGAATATTGGTAAACAGATGCTAAAAACAAGTTGTACTTTAAACTTGGGATAGTTGTTTAAAATAGCTCTTGAGTTAAAAAGGTATATTTGGCAGAAGCTAAAATCTAAGAAAACTCAAAATCTAAGAAGATAACTAAAGAAAAACAAGTTAGTTTTTCAATACCAAAAGTAGGAACAATTATTATAGTAATAGATAATCACATGGTAGTTATCCAAGTACAGATTGGGAAGAATACAATAGAGGATGTGTTGTTGGATGGAGGTTTTGGAATTAATATTATCACAAAACAGTTGAGGTTGAGGTTGGGGCTTCCAAAGCCTAAACCTACACCATATAATCTGAGGATGGCAAATCAAACAACGACAAAACCAATGGGTTTGATTAAAGATTTAAAAATATATGTTCACAATATTCTTTACATAACTATGTTTATTATGCTTTAGAATGATGTGGTAGATTCTAGTTATTCCATGTTGTTGGGGAGACCATGGTTGAAGGATGCTAAAGTGACACATGATTGGAGAAGTAACACTATTACCATACAAGGGAATGGGACAATTAGAACAATTATAGTCACCAAGCATTTGGGAGGTGAAGTAAGAAAACCAGAAATGTTACTATGCTATGACTATCAAAGTGGAATCACAGATGACAAAGAAGATATCATCTTTGCTATAAATCCAAAGTTGTTTTCGATAAGAACAATCAATTTACTTGACACAATTCAATGTGTGAAAACCACATATGTGAAGGTCATGGATGCTAGTGTGAAAACTAGTAATTCAGAACTAAAATCAAAAGTATAAATCATAGAGCAAAAGAGACCTGTCAACATATATGAACCAAAAGTAATTCTAAAGGATAAGGTGTATCCTACGATGTATTACAGTCATAAGTCAGGGAGTGTTGTGGTGGATGAATCTCCAACATAAATCAAAGCATAGGAATTGTAGATAACTGGATGGATGTTAACTAAATATCAATATTTGATGAAGCTCAACCTAGGAACTAATGCAAAACCACAATTAGTGAAGATTCATGCACAATTAGAGATAGGCAATATGTTGGAAGTTAAATAGTTGTTGAAGGAATTCAAAGATGTTTTTGCATGGACATATAATGATTGAAAGGCATTCCACCTAAAACTAGCATAACACAAAATTGAATTGGATACTATTATACTGCCATTAGATAAGGCTAAGTACAAATTAAATCCAAATTCTACTACATTAGTCAAATAAGATATTGATAAATTGTTAGTAGTTAGATTCATCCAATCTCTAGAAAAGGTTACATGGTTATCACCCATAGTGGTAGTACCCAAGAATAATGGTAAACTAAGAATTTGTATAGATTTCAAAAAACTAAATGTAGCCATAAAGAAGGATCCATACCCATTACCTTTTATAGCTAAAGTTTTGAACACAGTAATAGGGTATGAAACAAATTCTTTCTTAGATAGATATTCAAGATATCATCAAATTTATATAGCTCCAAAGGACAAATACAAGACTACATTTGTTAAAGACTCAGGGGCTTTTATATGGAAGGTGATGTCGTTTGGAATTTAAAATGGACTTTCAACATATCAGAGAGCTATTACCAAATCATTCAAAAAATATTTAGATAGTTTTATGAAGATATTTTTGGATGACTTTATACTGTACAGTGACATGGACATTCATTTGCAAAAGCTCATATTATGTTTTCAAAAGTGCAAAGAATATAGCACTAGTCTGAATTTGGACAAATGTGCATTTATGATTTGTAGGGATGATTATGGGTTGTATTGTTTCCAAAGAATGGAAACTACCATATCCAAAGAAGATATAAATAATAGTAAACATGCCACCACCTAAAAATCCACAACATATTCAAATATTCAATGGGATGGCATAGTTTTACAAATGTTTTATCAAAAACTTTGCTACTATTATGGCACATATCACTAAACTAACTAGAAAAAAATAGAGACTTTTCTTTGGATATAAGAATGTCAACAAACTTGGGAATTGATCAAACATAAGTATATTGAAACACCAATATTGATACCACCAAACTGGTAGGTGGAATTTCATGTTCATACATATGCATCATTATTAGTTATAGGAGCTATATTATCTCAAAATTTGATACGGAAGAGTGATCATCCTATAGTGTACGCTTTTAGACTTATAAACAAAACAAAAAATATATATAGCACAATAAAAAAAAGGCTTTAGTAATGGTTTTGCTTTGCACAAGTTCAAACATTATTTGCTAGGTAATAAATTTATTTTTTATGTAAATGATATGGCATTGGTCTATTTGGTCAACAAACCATAGGCTTCAAGGATAATAAGTAGATGGTTATTGTTCCTAAAGTATGATTACACAATAGTATATAAGCCAAGCAAAACTCATGTAATTGTAGATGCATTGTAAAGATTACCAAATATTACAAAACCCATAGGTGTGCATAAACAAACCACAAATGTAAATCTATTTTATACAAAGCTTGAATGGTTGAATGATGTAAAAGAATTTTTGAGAACAAGTTAGATTGAAGGTACATTATTTGTACAACAAAAGCAAATACTTGTCAAGAGATCAGAGCCTTTCACACTAAAGAATGGTGAATTATACAAAATGGGTCAAGATAACAAATTGCGAAGATGTTTGACAACTACAAAACAACATATGGTGATGAAAGGATTGCATGAAGGACCATCAAGAGGTCATTTTGCAACCAAAATTAAGCAAAGGAAGATATTGGATGTAGGATATCGGTGGCCAACTTTGTATAGAGATGTGCATGATTATTGTAAATCCTATGATGCATGCTAAAGAACAAGCGAATTAACGACTTAAAGTCTTGCAAAGTTGGTCATAAGTTTTCCAGAATAACCATTTATGAAATGGGTACTTGATTTTGTGGGGCTAATTAAGCTAGCCAGTAGGGATATAGGAAACAAATACATTCTTATAGCCATAGATTATGCTACCAAATGGGCGGAAGCAAGAGCATTGAGAACTAATATTGCAGCAATAACAACAAAATTTCTATATGAATGCATATTAACTAGGTTTGGATGTCCTTTGACTATAATCATAGATCAGGGAGTTCATTTCATTAATGATGCCATCAAGTATTTCACAAATCATTTTCTATTGAAACATGTAAGTTCTACAACCTATTATCCTTAAGGGAATGGGTAGGTTGAGTCTATTAAGAAGGTAATTATTGACCAAATTAATTGGTGATAATAAAATAGATTGGGATGAAGCATCTATCAACAATATTATTTTCATACAAAACTACATATAAAGTAGCAACATGGTATACACGATATCAATTAATGTATGGATTACATTCATTGATGCCCACCGAGTACCAGTTATTGGTGGAAAGCAAAGTAATAAGAGTTTTAACTAACAAGGTTTTAGAATTGGAAAAGTTATAAGAGGCTAGGATGCAAGCTACAAAAACCAATGGTATTCAACAATGAAATAAAACATTATGGAGTTAGCAAAGGAATCCCAAAAAAAAATCAATTTTGGTGATTATGTTATGTGGTTTCCAAAGGTAAATAAGTCACACATAGCAAAGTTCACTAGGAAATGGTTTAGACCACATAAAGTACAATATGTGTTGCCAAATAACACTATGTTATTAGTGACAATTAAAAAGTTTGAAGCTAATCTTATGCTAGTCAATGTGAATAAACTCAAACCATACAAATACATGGAATCTGAAGTTCAAAAACAAGAACAACAAATTGCAACGTACTAGGAGCAAAGTGCAGATGGATTTCAAACAGATGATTTTGATACATACATGGAAGATGAAGATTATGTAAAATAGTAACCACATATATGGGGTAATGAAAAAGAAGAACAAATGGAAGATTATAAGGTCAAAACAATATTGATTTCAAAACTTCAGATGACAAAACTTTTTTTGAGTAATAATTATAAATGAGAGGAATCTAGGATATAGAAATCTGAAGCTAATGTTTCAAGGGCATTAACCGAATCAGCAAATGTGTTCACATAATGAGCAAATGTATTAACATAATCAACAAAAGGTGTATAGGGAGAACAATGTGGAATCAATACAACTAATTTAGGAAGACTAGGGATGCAAAACAATTGGAAGACAAAATCTAAAGCGTTTATTCACAATGATGACATAATGTGCTTCCACATGGATGTACAAGGGACACAAAAAGTGGTGGTGATGGGTTGTCATAATTTCAAGGTGATGGGTTCTAGTCACAAAATTTGACAAAACCTATTATCTTGTCCGAATATATATAGTACTCATTTTTTAAAGCATAAATGGTTTAGTCTTCTGGGCAAAATATTGCCTTTGGGATGTTGTAAGTTTTTCGAACAATTTTAATACACATTCTGTAACCATTCAAGTTGTGAGGTAAACGTGTGAGCATCACAAGTTTGATTAGGTATTCCAACAAGTTTAGTGTGGTTGGGTAATCTATTCAATGCATTTGCATTAAATGGGATATACCAAGTTTGTAAACAATTTTGAAATCATACTCCAAAATAATAAGAGCCATCTAGCTAACCTATTAGAAACTTGTGGCTTATTAAGAAAATATACTAAAGCCATGCGATCCACAAATAATGTAAACTTGTTGTTTAACAATTAATGCTTAAATTTGTATAAGGCATAAACCATAGTTAAAGCCTTTTTTCTATAGTAATATAGTTTTGTTCAACAAAATTAAGTAGTTTTAATGAATAATAATAGGTTGATATATTTTACCTATTGGGTTTTGGGCCAATATGGCCCTTATTACTACTGAGACACATCAATGTGAACATGAAATTCCAATTCCAAGTTAGGATTGATAAGTATAGGAGCTTGAATGTACCAGTTCTTGATATCCTCCCAAGCGGTTTAACATTTAACATTCCATTTGAACACTTCAGCTTTTCTAAGTAACTTGGTGATTGGTGCCATAACAAAGGCAAGATTCCCGATGAAACATCTATAAAACTAAGCCATGCCATTGAAAACTTGAATCTCTTAAGGTGTTTTGGGCACTAGCATTTTTACTAGAGCTTTTATTTTCTTAGGATCAGGTGTCTTCCCTTCTTTGGAGACTATGAATCCTAAAATATTTTTAGAGCATACCATAAATATGCATTTATCTAAATTCAAACAAATGCCATACCTTTGCATTTTAGAAAACATTTTTTGAGGTTTTCCAAATGAGTGGAGAGGTCGTTAAAAATAGTAAAATCGTCTTAAAAAATCTTCATGAACACATCAATGTTTTCATGGAAAGCTTTGGTGACGGCCCTTTGATAAGTAGGCAGTCCATTTTTGACCCCAAAAGGCATTACAACACATACAAAAGCCCCCCAATCAATAACAAAGGTAGTTTTGTATTGGTCTTTTGATGTTATGGAAATTTGATGGTATCCAAAAAAACCATCTAGAAATGTATAAACTTCATGTCTAATTACAATGTTATTAACCTCATTAGTAAAAGGTAATGAGTATGGGCCCTTCTTAGTAGCTACATTAAGCTTTCTAAAGTCCACACAAATTCCAAGTTTTCCATTTTTCTTAAAGATTACAACTATAGGTGATAGCCAAATAGCCTTTTCAAGATGTTTAATAAAACTTGCAATAACAATTTGTCAATATCATGTTTGACAATGGCTACATAATTAGGATTTAACCAGTACCTTGCTTGATGAATAGGTGGTATTGGTATGTCCAATTCAATTTGATGTTGAATTACGTCAAGTGGTATTCCTTTCAAATCTTTGTAATTTTAGGCAAAAATGTGCTTGAACTCCATTAGCAATTCAATCAGTTGATGATTAATAACAAGTTCCACATCTCTACTAATTTAAACTTTTTGTAGGTTTTCTTTAGAACCTAAATTGATCTTGGTCAAATTTTTTTTCAGTGATAATCCATCTCGCAATGCGAAGGTTTTAAACTGTGATTTGAGCATGCTTCTTGTTAATTTCCATTTCTCCTACTTCAAGTAGGAAAAATGTCTCTAGTAAATGTTGTTGGAAAGTATTTGGGGGTATAGCTCTCTTAATGGGTTGTATAAGCACCAGTTTGACAAGTATATAAGATGAAACAAGTGGCTCTAACATAGGTTCAATAGGTTTATTAACTTGTTCGACTAAATTTAAACTTGCTGATGTAATCAACTTAACAATTTGCTTTGACCAGATTGATGTAGGAACAACTATGGTTCCTATTGAAAATGGTCATGGTTCTATAGTTGGACACTTGGTTGGTGCTCCAAGTTTTTTAGTAACAAGTATGGTTTTAACTATATAGTAATAGTGTTGTTGCCCCAATCATGAAACAATTTAGCATCCTTTAACCAGGGATGACTTAACAACATAAAGTAGTTGGAGTTTAACACATTACTCTTAATTACAGTAAAAGTCACTACATAGGGAATTCCATGAACAAGAATTCTAAGATCTTAATCAAACCTAAGGGTTTTGTAATGGTTTGATTAACCATATGAAGGTTATAAGGTGTAGGTTTTGGTTTTGACAAACCTAATTGTACCCTCAATTTCTCTATAATAATATTAATTCTACAACCACCATCTAGAAGTATGTCTTCAATGAAGTTCTTCCCTACTTGAATTTGTATTATTTCCATTTGATGATTAATGGCAACTAATGCAACTACCGGTTTTGGTAAAATAGGTTTTGATCATATTGGGTTTAAAATTTAACATTTGATATTAGGGATCTCTTGCAATAATTGTCCCAAGTTCAATGTATATTTGGTTTCCAAGACTTGTTTATTAATATACCTTAGAATTTCTTCTCACATTTTTTGTAGTAACCTATTCTTGATAGGTTGTTAATTCACTTCAATGGTTTGAATGCTTATAGTTGGTTGAGTCATGGTTCAATTTATTAGGCAATCCAACCTAATTATTCTACAATGAACCCTAATTGATAGTAGCAGGTTGTTTTTTAGCCCCACTATGTTTTAGTTGTCTAATAGTTTCAATGAAAAAATCTCATAGATGTTTTTTTTGTTGCCATTCTTCAACCCCTTTAGTTTTAACCAACTCCCTCTCCTTAAACACCTATTGTTTTGATTGTTAACTACAAGAGGGAACAATAGCTATTACATTAACTAGCAAATTGTCGGTTTTAAATGGTTTAGGTGTTCTTGAGGCGTTAAAACTGACAGGTTTAGTTCTAAACATGTTTTATACTTCAAATTTTTGGGGGCATTCTCCAAATCTATGTTCTATGCTAGAACAAATTATACAAGGATAACAAGCATGTATTTTTCCTAATTTAATAGGTTGGGTTTTTGTTCCTACTATAGTTTTGTAGACTTAACTATAACAATTGGCACAACTGGTACCTCTCTTTTCCTGTTATGATACGTTTCCACTGAATGATTGGTTTTACCACAATTGGTACAAGTTAATGTTGATTTAATTATAACAGTTGGTATTACATATTTAACTACTACATTAACATGTGGTGTAGTTAGTAAACATTGTAATTCAAACTAACACTTCCACTTTCCTCACATACTACAATAGTTTTTTTGTGTTTGATTAAATTATTTTTCTTTAGACCTACAATTGTTAATCTAAGGTAAGGTAATAAACTTGCCTTGAAAATAGTAGTGAGAAAAACATATGTTGTTCTAACCTATAGATAATTAGCTAATTTCAATAGGCATTCGTAGTAAACCTCAACACATTCAACGATTTATTGTTGTATGTTACACAATTGCATGTAGACCTCCTCATCATTCTTTACAATTCTTAATCGCTTGCAAAATGGTTGTTCCAACTTTTCAAAAATGCAGTTTGGATGGTTTTGAACGTAGTTTTCACCCCATTCAAAAATATTATCCCTGAGAATAAAACCAAACAAGTTGATGATGTCAACCTCCATTGGTTCACAATTAGCTTTACTCTAATGTGAGCATCTGGATTAATGTCTTTGACATAAGTTGGGTATTGTAACTTCATGTATGGTAGCTTGGTGGCTGGTTCTGAAATAAGTTGCACAACAAATGGTTGATACCATGGTGGTATAAACATACGTGAATCAAGTGTTGGCCATCCAAAAGATCCAACAAGTGGATTGAAGGGTTGCTCTCCTAGCAAATCTCCTCTAGGTGAACTTCTTCCAAGTGAATTTCCAGATTGTCTTCCATTTGGTGGTTGGTGATCAAACCTCTAGGTATATGAGTTGGTAAACTAGTAGTAACATGTATAGTGGTTAGCATTGATGTAGTAACATGTTGTTAAACATGTTGTCTATCCTTGCTAATCACTGGTTGAACCACTGTAAAAAATTATTTACCAACAGAATATGGTATATATGTTGGTGGTATAACATGTTGCTTAGGTACTAGGTACGCATTCCCAAGTACGTAACTTGTATAATTCTTAAAGATCAAAGAATCAAAAGAAACTGTGATTTGCTAAAGGGGCTCAGGCTAAAACTCAGAGGAATTAATGAAAGTCCTTTTGTTCAAGTTTGATAAATTGGATACAAACCAAAATTTAAAGGCACAAAAGGGGGTATGACATTATACCGCATTGGGTATGTTGAAGTAAGTAGCATATTGGTTTTACTTAGTATAATCGGTGTAATAGGTTGTGACCAAGTTGTCTAATAGTTAGCAAATATTGTTGTATGAACTATACTAGGATTCATGGCTTAAATTCCTAATACATACACATTGGATACTACTATTGTAGTGGTTCGAAAAACATGTTGATGAACATTCATCACCTTTTCCTTAAGTAACTACTTAATCTATCATCAACAAATGGGCAACAATGGAACATGTATCCCATTTGATAACAATATGAACAAGTTATAATTCCAACACCTTGGTTTGCTCTTGAAACTGGTCTGTGATGTGGAACTTGTGATCTTTCACTTGGACCATGTACTAATCTCATTGGCCAAGTGCCTTATCGATAAATAACTCCATGTCGAACAACTATGGGTATTGTTTTGGGTTCAATAGGTTTTACATGTGGTATAGAAATTGATTGATTAAATGGTCTTTGATCGACATGACGAAGTTGCTCCAACCTGTTGAGTAGATGAAGTTGTTCCATCTCTGAATTAATAGATACCAAATGAATGTTGGTATGTGATGGTTGGTTTTGAAAACCAACAGATGTTGTAATTGTATAAATGCACCGCTTCTGGGTAGATTATAACCCGGGGTTGCAAATTTCCACAATTGTTGAACAAATATGACCTCATCAAATGACTAAACATG
>Ga0209208_10000101_pt1 | contig 85019 bp, 61 predicted proteins | sample S1TSphfallax_3_FD_187694 | JGI IMG/M metagenome (GOLD analysis project Ga0209208, IMG submission 187694) | Host-associated microbial communities from peat moss isolated from Minnesota, USA - S1T2_Fd - Sphagnum fallax MG (SPAdes) (version 2) | ecosystem: Host-associated > Plants > Peat moss >... | reverse complement strand
CCCTCTACCCCTTTCTAGAGTTGGAAGCCGGGAGCGTGCTACCAAGTCTTGATTCCGCAACTTGACTTTGTGAGACCTTCAACTTGGTCTCACCCCGTGACTTGGGAGCGCGTCAACCTATGTGTTAAAAACAATATTTCAAGTGATTGCTGGTTGCAACTAAGTTGAAGACAATGTTAAGTCCATAAAAGTTTGTTTAAAGGGATGACAATTTAATATAAGGTTCTAGGATTTGGAATGTTTAAATTTAGAAAATACATCTATCAATGTTAAATCATGAATGATGCATAGGAAGCAAGGTACTTAAGTTCAACTACGAATGCAATCTAACATCTAGAAATACACTCACATTTTTCTTTCACTAGTAGCATTTGTGCTTTCAAGCATAATCACCTTGTAGAACCGGAAGTAGAGGGACAAAAATTACCTCACATCATCTTCTATAAATATAAAACACCTACGTGGCTCCTTTTTAGTGCCCACACACATACAAACAAGGGGGTGGTCCTTTCTTCTAGCTCTAATTCAAAAGTAGGCAACAATGGAATACATGTTGAAGGACCATCACTATAATAAACTACCAAACTCTTTCCTCATGGAAATTTCCTTACCTACTTCCCACTTCCTTAATTTCTTATACAATACATTTGGCATTCACAAATTGTTTGTCAGTTAGTCCATTATTAGTTTATTCCTTTGTCATTACATAATAAATTCATGTAGTAGTTGTGAACATGGAGGAATGCCTCCCTAGATCAAATGCCTCAATGCAAATTCCAAAATACTACTCCAAATATACTACTGCAACACGCCCAAAAAAAAAACCAAGAGATGAAGACAAGCCAGGAGGCTCATCATTGGCCTTTGCAACCCAAGAAAAACCAACACAAGACGATGACAAGCTTCCTAGCTTGTCGTCATCTTGTGTAATGCAAGAAAAAAAGAAGTTGAAGATGATAATAAGGCACATTCATTGTTGTCTGCTACCTTAGTTTCATAAAAAAACCAAAAGACGACAACAAACATTACATTCATCATCATTTTTCGCCCTGGTATTGTAAGAAGACCACAAGATGACGATGAGCGTAGTGCTCATAATCGTCTTCTCTGCGAGTGGACATAGATTAAACAAAAAGACAAAGGAAAAAAAAAGGTTGATGTCCACTTACTTGCCACAGATGCATAGATTATCTTTTGGAGTAATGTCTTTTAAAACAACACTTCAGTAACATCTTTGACAACATTGCTTCAATAATGTCTTTTGTCGCACCGTCTTCAACAACGTCTTCTACAACATTATCTTCATTGCACTCTAATGTTACAATAATATTAAATTGTTGTGTTGCAACAACATTTGGTTCTTAATCACTTAACAACTCCTTTGTTCGAAAACCAAACTACAACAATGACCTTTCTTCCAAAATCAAATTACAATAATGACTACATTCACACTCAAGTTCTGGTTCCTCTCAAGTTTCGGTTACAATAATGTTCATCTCCTCCTACAAACTACAACAATAAGGTTTGAATGTTGGCAAGATTTAGGGTTTTTGGTAGGGTGGAGGTAGGTAGATCCAAAGTCAAGGAGGCAATTGGGGTTTGAAATGCTTACACAGCCAAATAGGTTTTTTTTATGGGTAGCCTTGAAGTAAGTGAAGGAAAAAAAATGACCCAACCTTAATGCCTACAAGAAATCCAATAATTAGGATGAACTTGAATTCATCCCAAATGAAACTAGTGCAATCATGGGGGTTGGGTCATTCAAGCCCTAGATTGAAAGGTTCTTCACTATTTGATTTTGATGACAAATGTCTATTCATTTATAAATTTGGTATTTCCTATGTTGTGAGGGTATTCACCAATTAGTAAGGTAAAAATCAAGGGTTCAAGGCTAGGTTCTTGTGACTCAGACTTGAGTTCACACCTTTTTGTTGAATTTGGTACAAGAACCAAACTAAAAACTAATTTCTTATTAGCTTCAAAATTGAAACCAAACCTTTGAAAAACATATTTGAAAATAGGTTTAGAATCTTTAGGTAGAAAATTTGTTAAATATTAATTTTAATAATTGTTGAACCCCAAACCTATATAACCTTTTTAAAAAATTTATTGTTTAAAAATTGGAAGAATTAAACTAAATCTATTGCCTACCCCTAGTTCCTTAAATAATTAACTGATAACTACCATTTATCATGTTGGTCATTATTTGGTTATAAGTTTTTTTACTGTTTTTGTTTTATATCATAAATATGTTCAACATTTTAGGACTTATACCTAGGTCATCTAAGTAGGTCATTAAAAATTGAAAATTCTATATCGAGTTTTTATGTTATTGATTGGTTATAAAAAAATTGATTAATAGTTTATCAATACCCAGGTTGATAACCAGACCAAAACTCAATAATCAACCAACATTAGTAATAACTCATCTTTGAATTAATTAAATAGGAGTGCCTCCCAAGTTTACCATTTTGTTTTATTGGGTTTTTTTTCTTGGCAATGAATCATTTTGATTGACCCATCACCCAAAAAATAAACTAGTTGTGTTTACCCCATACATGTTTGGTGAAAGCCAAAATCATACATGCATGTTTATTATTTCAATGCAATAATAAATTTTTATAACATAAAAAACAACAATAATGCAAAAAATTAATTATTAAAAAATTAATTTCATTATGATTTTTGTTATTTAATCTTCATCCAACCTTATTGAATTTTAAAAATTAAATTAAATTAAATTAAAAACATTTATATCTCACAAACGAGTTTTATATTGAAAATTTAATTTATTTTAAATTTGATGTGTTTTATTTTAATCAATTTTTGCATAGTCTTTCAAATCAATTTTTTAATAATCTCATTCTAATAAGATTTTAAAAGCTAATTATTTGTACACCCAAAATCTACACATGCCCATCCATTAGCTTGGGGCGATAATAAATATTGGACACTCCCAAAAATGGAAGTTTCTATTCTCAAGATATAAATATAAAGTGTTTTTCTATGGACTAGCTATATAGGTGGAAAGAAAACAACTTTGGGCAATTATATGGGATAAAAATGTGATACTATTTGGAACATATTGAGAATGATGGGAATAGGAAAAAAATGCACAAAATCCCACCACATGAATGCATGTTGCATTGCTTCATTGGTCAAGAAAAAATTCTATTCATACATTTGCTTGTCACCATTTTCACTCATAGTGGTGGCAAGGACATCCAATGGGGGTCTTATGCTTCATGAACATCACCTATCAATAGTTTAGATTTCCAATTTTTTCAATCTTTGCCAAAATACCCACAATCAAATGGGTAGACTTGTTACAAATTGTTATGTTGAATAAAATTTGTTTAGAAGGGTTGACAATCAAGGCTTTTGCCAAGCTATCTATCGGGTTAGATTCCACATCTAATCATTTGTGATTTCTTGGCAATGACTTCATCACATGGAAACTAGCCCTAAGTGACAAGGGTATGTAGGAATAAATTGTAAATAAGATGAATGACTAATTGCTAGTTGTTAATGTCATGGGTGTCAACATAGTAAAGTCAACACATAACTTATCATTGCATGTAGATTGAAAATAACAACAAATCCCATCATAAAATTATTATATTAAATTAAGTATATTTATTTGAATTAAAAAACAAGATTTTTTTTTTTTGTTGTGAATTGAATTTTAAATTTCAACTTCTTTTTTAACAACATGTAATTTATGAAAGTAGTTGTGAAGTTTATGTTATAATGTGAACTTTTGTAAAGTACATATGGAAAAAAAAAGGTTCCAAAAAATAAATAATAATTTTTTTAATGAAAACCTTAAAAATATAATGATGTTATATTCTAGAACCTTATTCATACATATTCAATTAAGTATTATGTGTTTCAAATATTTCAAATCTAGGTTTTCCATTTCTCAAAATCAATTTATTTTTTATTTACTTCTATGATTCATTTGTTTTTACTTTTTTGCAAGTAGATTTTCATAAATTTAATCCAAAACATGGATGATTTGTCATCAAATTTCAACCTATTTTGATGTTAATTACCTGTTTCTATATGCATGACAAATGACACAATGAGTTTTTTATCTTTTGTGTTTATTTTTACATGCCTCCATCCTTGTGTGCTGCTATAGAAATATAGTATTTAGGTTACTTGAACAATTATATTATGCTAGGAATTCTTATTGTAATATCATGTTTGTATTTTAAATGGTTTTTTGGATGGTTGTGGGATATGCCGAAAGATTTTAAGGTCTTTAAGCACGGTGAGGAATTGTTGATGTCAATGTGGAGTGTTTCAAGGCTCCAAAACTCAATCATGGGTAAGAGAAAGTTTGTTTATCACATCAATACACAAGAAAGATTTATCATGTGATTATTTGTAATCATATGCATGATCTTGTGAAAATAATAATCATATGTTGGTTATGTTGATTTTGCAAGGAAGGTAGAAGGTGGAATGTTTTGTGTTGAATGTTGTAGAATTTAGTTGTAGATTTTTGTTGGATTGTGTTTGAAGGAGAGAATTTTTGTTTTTTGTGTTTGTTGTAGAAAAAATATTGTAAAGAAGCAAAGTTTGGAGTGATGCCAAGTCTTGAAGTGCTATCATGTGTTTGCTTACAACTATGAATCATTATTGGTTTGTGTTTGAAGGAGAAAACATCTAGGCTTTTTGCAACATGTTCACATATTTCATAATGGTTTTATATGTGTTTAAATTTGTATTTTGTGGTTAGTATATGAGATGAATTTCATGTCAATTGGAAATATGTCATGTGTTTATTGAGCATTTTGTGACTCCATAATCATACATGAAAGGAATTTAAAAAAAGAATTTTAAGTTTGTTGAGTGTATGTATGTGGGTATGAAATAGGAATTTGTTCAAGACAAGATTCCAAAGTATGCTAATCCCAAAACAACCATCCATGTAGAGTTGGTATTAAGAAAGTTCCACATGAGAATGATATAATGATGTTGATACAATTTGAATGTATATAAGGGTTCTTGTAAAGCAAGTTGTAGTTCATGAGTTATGATATCACCCTTATGGAAACTTGATATGATAAAATGAGTGCATTTGAAGGGGCATATGAGTGATTGCATCATTGCCACCCTTTTTGTTTATGAGGTCACCAACATGTTACACCTTGGAGACATTTTGGATGTTTTGGGATAAGGGGATGTGAAAACATTTGGAGGTTAAAGGTCATTTTGCAATCCTTTCATCTAGTTGGAAATTGAGTGTTAGATTTTAGATCAATCAATACAATTGAACACAAAGTCCAAATTATGTAAATTTTTATTGTTTACATTCTCATTACTTGGAAATCAACTTGTTTGTATTCACTTAAAAATTGCTCAACTAGAACAAATTAACATCAATATAATAAGTGGTCTATCTTCTAAATATTATGAATGTAAAATACAACTCCAAGATGCTTGTGCTACTCCCTAGATGTAAAAGTAACCCTTGATTATCAAAGTACGATGTGGGGCTTTTACACTCCTTGTCATCATAGTTTCTTTCACAAACCCATTTAATGCACACTTAGGTTGTGAAAGAACATTGATAATGGATGTTTCCATGGTATAAGGTAGATAAAAAGAATGAAAAGTAACTATGTAAAGTACACAATTTGCAAAACTTTGTGTCACATTAAGTTTTTGGCCAATTTCATCTCACCCATTGATTTCAATCTATGGTCACAAATGGGCCTCAATATGTCATTAATAACTTTCACATTTGGCTCCACTCAAACCTCTTCACTCATCTATTCATTTATTATTAGAATTGAAAGGCTACTAAGGTCATTAAGGCATGCTTCAATTATTTTGACATTTTGCGACTAAACATCGAAGGTGATAAAATAAATCAAAACGGGTGTTTGAAATCATTTCCCACTTAGTTAGATAGGTCAATGTTGACACCTAAATGGTTTGTTTGCATCCTAGGCCCATAGAATCTAAGTCATCCCTCTTGGCCCACCTTTGCCTTTTGTAAATCAGTTTATTACGTTTGAACTTTCCAAGATTTGTTACAGTATTTTGAGTGCACTTAATTTGAAGTTTTTTTTTTGTTTTATTCCTTGTTTTAATCTACATACATTAAGTTTTTTTTTTTTGTATCATGAAGTCTAGAAGTTTTGAACATGATATTGAGGAAAAAGTTTATGATAATGATAATAAGACATTAGACACAAAGCCAAAAGATTTGAGTAAAAGTAGAAATTGCAAGGATACATTTCCAAACTTGAGGTGAAAATGGAAAGAAACAAGAAACCACTTCCTGAGAGGGATTTCCAATATTTTGTGAAGGTGGGTTTGCTTGGGGTTGATGTCAACCCACACAAATTAAAAGTAGGCAGAGATGTGGTAAATGAAAAACTTGTGGAAATTTTGAAAAAACTATTCCTGGATTGGGTTTTCACTACACATAATGCTATGACTTGCAAGTAAAAACAAGGGTTGAGAAGATTTGGTTGTTATGTGATGGCAAGACATAAATGTTTTACTCAAAATTAATTACAAAAAAGTTTGTTGTTGGCATTACTAGTAAAAATTTGGGCAAATTTGTGAATTGGGCGACGTTTGCTAAAGAAACCAATTCAAACCAATGTTCCAAGTTTTGTAAAAGGATGGAGAAAATGGAGGCACAACAACAAGACTTGAAGCTCATGAAAGCCTCAAGTGTGAAGTGCAAATCTCAACTTGAAGGCTAGTCCACATTAACAAACTTTTCCTTGGGTGGTACCACTAGGAACTACCTTACCAAAATCACATGAAAGTTGGACCCAATTTAAGAAATAAAATTCCATCTACTTATACATTAATTTATTTGAGGATTAAGTGGGCTATGTGTTCCCCACCTATGCACACACATAAAAAATAATGAACACACAAAAATGTATGATATGCATTAATATTTTGATTCCTAAACCATTCCTAACCCAATTATTCACTTTTTAAAAAAATGTCCTTACACTTACATAGTAGATATTTTTTCTTGTTTATTCAATACATGCACAAGGGAATGATCCAAACTACTCATTAAAACAACAAAAGGTGAGAATAATTATCATTTGTGTTCTTGGCATCAATGGCCATTTGGGGCTTCACAATCTTGATTTAAAAAAATCATAACTAAATCAAAATTGATTCAATCAATTATCTATAAAAGAAATCAAATAGATTGGCATTTGAAGTATTTTAAAAAATTAAAATCCAAGAAAAATTCTCCAAAAAAAATTCCTTTTGTGTTCTTGATAAAAAAACAAATCTTTCATGTGACATTCCTAAAACTTTTTCCCTATGCATTCATTTTCCACATCAAAACACATTTTTTTGTAAATTTAATTAAAATTTTAAATTCCACATGACTTGGGTAACATTTTGATAAATAATTTGGAATGGAAAGCTTTCTTTATGTGTGTCCTATGTTGTCCTAAAGTTGGATGGGTCATAGAAATTTGGGGTGTGAGGTTCTTAGTGGTACCACCCAAAGATAAGTTTGTCGACATCGAAGGTCACCAAGTCGGAGATTGCGAAAACATCACAACTTATAGTTGAATGACCATAACTCTCCAAGGAATGGAATAAAAAATTAGTTATTGAAATAGACCAACTGTTGTAGCTTACCTCCATGGAGCTGGAGGCATCAAAGTTGTAAGTCAATTGTGTTTTGAAGGAGAAACAAAAGTTTCTTGACCAGTTGAGAACCGTGTGGTTATGTATGGAATCTATGGAAGGCTCATTGATGGAGGAGATGGAGAAAACACGGGTCTTAGAAGCTGAAAAACACCAACATGAATCAACAAATAACATCATAATTCCTAATGAAGGTTCATATGTTCTTGGGGAGATCCTTGGGTCTTTGTAATCAAATAAGCTTCAAACATTGCCCCAAAACAAGTTATTGAAAACGAGCTTACTTTGGATTCTAATGCTTTGATAGTTCATAGAATGTAAAAAAAGTGGTTAAGAAACCTAAGCCTCAAACACAAGTCTCAATTCAAAAAAAATGTCTACCAAATTGGATTTGAAGGACATTGATCTTCAAAGACCTTGAGTAGAAGAGAATGTTTTGAGAACTTCAATATTTTTCTTTAGGGGAATAGCACGTTACTTTCATATAGAAGGGTAACGGTTTGGTTTTCCACCTTCATCCATTGAGTTATCCATATATGCAATTTGACACTAGACCAAGCTTCTTCAAAATTGGTCCTTGTGTTGTTTGTTTGTGTGGGTTTCCCCATACTGATATCCTAGCTTCTGGTTATAGGCACCTGTATCACCCATGGTGTGCCTTGATGCACTTTAGACAAAGTAATTAATGTGTAGATGTTCATCTTATAAGACATGTATGTTTCTAAAGTGGTGCAAAAGTTTTGGGTTTAGAGAATTCACTACTACAAAATGTGGGTGTAGTTCACTAGTCTTCATTCACTAGACCAATGAATTCACTACTTTCCAACTAATCCCCATTTACTAAGACCAACGAATTCACTCAGAATCTAATGAAATCACTTGGCATATAGGGACACCTTTTGTTGTAATGTTTCGACAAGGAAATGTTGGAAAAAGAAATCTCAGAGGGTTGTGAAAACACTCGGTTGCATCTTCTCAATGTGCAAAGGCAAGCTACAATGGAAAATTGTCCAAATGTTGGTTAAAAAATTCCATTTTCTACTTTCTACATTTGTCATATTCATTTGATGTTACATATGTGGATTTATTAAGTTAGTTAGTGTACAAGCATGTTCAATTCACTTGTGTTGTTTCTTGTCTATGTCATAGGGTGACCAACAACATACTATAATTATTTTCATCATGTTTGATCCCTTTTGGACTTGTCTATTTGTAATCCACATATATTATGGGCCTCTAACAAGTTAGAAGTAGAAACACGTGAATATTTTGTGGACTTTTGTGTTGACATGAATCATTTTATAGGACTATAGTGCTTTGAGTCACAACATTGAACAATTTATGCATCTAATTCACTAACCATTATGTCTTTTAGGATGTATGTTTGCAATTTGTGTAAAAAATATGGGTAGCAACATACTTCAAGCAATTTTGGTAATTTGACATATTAGTTTATGTACCTAATTCACTAGCTTATGTTCCTTTGTATTATGAACTTTGAGTTTTTATAATTCTTGCACTAACAATCTTGTTTTTGTATGTTGACATTTCAATTTATGTAATTAATGCACTATTTTCTTCTTTTTTGTTGCATGAAGTTTTAATTTTTGTACTTAATGCATTAACTTCGATGTTTTTTTATTTTTTCATATTAGTTTATGTACTAATGCACACTTTGTTCTTTCTTTGTAGTATGAAATTCTAGTTTTGGTACTTAATGCATTTTAGCTTCAATGTTTTCTAGTTTTGACATATTAGTTTATGTATTTAATGTATTATTATAGCATTTTTTGCACAATTATAGTTTTTTTTATAGTAAGTTTGATGCACATAGTCCATTGTTTTTTTTCAACATGACTATTATCAAAAGTACATGTTGCATTTCTTCTATTCTTCTTGTAATTCCATATGCACCAAAAGAATTCATCTCCTATTCAACCACTTGTTAAACAACTAGTGATCTCAAAAACTAAATAAACAATTATGAACTATATTTGCAATTATTTAGCTTATGTGGCAATATGTGTAGTTGTAATCTAATGGTTATTACAACTAATGAATTAATGGAATGAATGTTTAACGTAATGTGGGCACGCATTCAATTTTATATACTCTCAAACTAAAGATGTAAAATTGTTACAATGACAAACCAACAATAACAACTATGACATTATGATATTACATATGATATTAAAAGGATTTGGTATTTTATACATAATTACCTATTTAAAAAATTATAATATTATTTAAGATCTATGACGTGGAAAATGAAGTTCAAGTGGAATCATTTTTTAAGGATTTATAAAAATGTTATATTTTAGTTCATTATTTTTACAAATGGCATGCATACATGCATAAAGGTTTAATCAATGATAATTAGATTTTAAAAAAATAAAAAATCATGTGATATTTATGTGCATGTTTATAGTTTAAAAATTTACATAATCTTTTTTGAAATAAATATTTTAAGTAAATATAATAGATTTAAATCGAAAAAATTAAAATTAAAATTTTATAGAGGTATGGAATTAAAAATATGGATTAAATTTAATTTATAATCTTAATTTTAATTTTAATTTATGGCCCAAAAATAGTAAATCGGTTTAATTTAATTATCTAAAAAATCCAAATGTATATATTAAATATTAATATATTAAATTAATTAAAAATTAGGAATTATATCTAGTTTATACCTAAAATCAGAATTTAAAATATTTATTCAAATAAAATTTAATTATGTAATTAAAATGTGAAATTCATCTATTATGAATTTACATAATTGAATAATGATATGAATATGCATAACATTTGAAATATACATGTTTATATTTATGAAATGACATAATATGTCACAAGTTAAAGTATTGGTTAGATGGTTAAGGGGTTGGTTTGTGGCCATGTGGAGACAAAGCTTCAATTCCATGTAATGACATTCTACATTTGGTCCTAAATGATTATAATATGACTACTTGGTGTTGCAAATGACTGTAGCATGTGTCCTAAATGACTATAAAATGACTACATACTTTTATTTATCCATGTGGACATTACACATAGTTGTTTTGGACTCAACTTGACACATGTCATGTTGAATTGCTTAAGTAAGCTATTAAACACAACTCTAGTGACCATAGTCGTTTAATCCAAAATGACCATAAATCTAATTGTCAACATAGTTATTTTTTTCTAAAATCCTACTAATGATAATTATTAAACATGTTTGTGGTTGTATAATGTAGATTTCAAGTTCTGTCCATATTTTGTAATGTTCATGAGGTATTGAAACCTTTCTTACAATTGTGTTGATTTTGTATGAAGGTTATATTGTAGGTAGCCTATGTTTATAGCTTGATTTTTTTTGTGGGTTTAATAAACAAGTTTGTTTCCTTATTCTCTTGTCATTATGCTTTGGTTGTAATTTATCAAATTTTATTACATATGATGATTTTGTAAGGTTTCTTACATTTCAGATTTCTTGATTGTTTTTTTCGACCACCCTTGATTGTTAATCCTATTTTGATTTAGTTACATACAAAAACATAATTGAATTTGTGTCTTGTGTTTTCAATGTTGCATTTGTATATTCATAACAAATCATCTAAATATGTGGTCTCTAAATTATAATATCAAGTTATTTCAATGTATTATGAATTCACTTTAAAAACATGTCATGACCATATGTGTGTTAGCCATAGCATATAGTGTGTTATGGTAGTGAGTAGTGCCTACTTAGGGTTTCCAAGTTTAGGGTTAAAGGAGAGTGGCTCTTTTAGTAGGACCCACCCTCATGTTGTGAATGGGGGTATAGCTTGAGAGAAGGCTATTGAGTTGAGCCTAGAGCATTGGGAGTAATTGGAGTTAAAGGAGCTCCGAGCTATGGTGTCCCATTAGCATCGGCTTGGATTCTTCGAATGGAGTGGGCTTGGCTTGACTATATGTGTTTGCATCACAAGTTTTATGATAGTAAATCTTTCTCATGACATTTTCATTTAAAGAACTTCATTTTTTTGGAAGTAGTTAAACCGTGGGGGTTTTGTGATATTTCTCTTTGGTTGTGTGGCCGAATTGGAAGTGGGTGGTGTTGAAAGAAGCGCCTTGGCAAGAGCTTTCCAACACACTAAAGAACGTTGGATTTCATTGAGCGGATCAAAAGTTATGATCATTTAAAGTTGCTGGTTTAGGGTTTGATGGTTTTTGGTGACAGTTTTCCAGCGATGTCAATTTCTTAGACAAGTGGAAATTTCCTTGAAGAAAGTTATTGAAAACTGGTAGGAGTGTAGTTGGAAAACCGATCTATAATCTGGTTAAGACAAATTGTGTTTTCATTAAGCGATTTATGCGTTACATTCATTTTTGTGGTGATGAGTTTTTCTGATTTGTGCATACCTAATGTGGAAGCATTGCTGGATTTTTAGCTAAATAACCAAGGAAGATTAGGTGCTACAACTTTGTGGAGATGTTGCTTGAAGGCTGAATTGCATCTGGGAATTGTTTGTGATTTTTTGGTGGAGCCAATTGGGAGTATTGGCCTTCAAAAGATCTCGAGTTTGCATAGATTTGCACCCAGGTTTTTTTAGTGGTTTTTCGTAGGTCATAGCTCGGCACACATACCTTTTTCTCAATTGAGTTTTGGAGGGAAGAAAGATTTGGTTATCCTCTGCATTCTAGTCGAAGCAAATTAACATTTAGTGTAGGAACAATGGAGATATGGTCGTTTGAGTGTTCGCAGCTCGGTTTTGCAACTTTTGGCTATGGCGGATTAGGGATTTCGTCGGATATTGAGCTTTTGGCTAGTGGGGAGCACATTTTCGACTTGTTGTGATGGGCCGTGTGGACGAGTTGAATTGCTATTCAATTATGTGGTTGAGTTGAGTACTCGTTTCTGGTAACAAATGGGGTAAAGCGGGAAAATTTGAGGCGAAATAAGGAGCAAGTGAGCAAGCAAGCAAGCTTACTTGCCAGACACGTACCTTGGAGATTTGGCAAGGTCGTCACTTAGATCAGGTTAGATTGCTAATACCCATAGATTACAAGATATATTTTAAGGTTAGTGCGAGCATGAGGTCAACGGTACTTGGTGGTGATTAAGTTTAGGTACTAAGTTTGGTGATTGGGTCATCATGGAGTAATTTGGTGGTCCTATGGGGGACCATGGTGGAGATGGTGGAGTTACATGTAGTGGGTTGAGGTATTGGCTACCTTCACCCACATCATCGATTGTTGAGGAAGACGAGGTTATTGTGAATAACAAGTCTTCCATATTACCGTCCAATATTACGGCCCCATTGATTTGGGATATGGACGGGGGTTTTGGGGCCATGAAGGGCCCCCGACGTTACTCGGGTGCAGTGGGCACCATCGAGTTAAAGGACTTCATTCAAGAATTTGATTCTTGGTGTGATATGTAAATGTTGCGTAATGTTAAATTGTTTTCACCCTTTTTAGGATGGAAAGGATTGTTTCACCACTTGGAGGGTCCTTCGATGGATATTTATCATGAGTTTCGAAGAGATCATGCTATTGAAATTGAGGAGTGGAGGCAGCATTAGTCTCCATCCTATGTATCTATTACTCACGATGGTGTTGCTAGTGGTGGTACTACTACACTGTCTACTCCTGGTACGAGCACACAGGTTGTTCTCCCACCTCCGTTTAACCCTATCATGAAGTTCTTCTTGAGGCTGAAGAAGAACTACCAGGGGGTGAAGACAGAGAAGTTGAGGAGTCTTCAAGAGTTTGAGCAGAAGATTAGTGAGAGTCTTCACGAGGCATACATTTGTATGTGACGGTTGATTTCAATTACCCAGGGGGTGACAGAGGCTCAAGCAGTCCAGTTTTGGTATGGGATTCTAGATAAGGAGCTACGATGGAGAGTACATGATGTGACTCTCATGAATGACGATTTTCCCACATTGGCCCATGTGTTTGTTTTGTCTGAGAAGATAAAGCTTAACATGGTGGAGGAGAGGGTGGTGACATCTGGATTCAGTAAGGATACAACTACTACTTCTTGTGGACAATAGTCCACCTCACAGCTTCGTAGTGGTGGTGGTGGGAGTCGTGGAGGTCAGGTACAACCCTAATCAGGTTCCGGAAGGATGGGTGCATAGAGACCGTTACCTTCATTCGTTGGTCAACAACAGGGACAGTCTTGTTGGACATGTGGTGGCGATCATATTCAAAGGGATTGTCCATAGGAAAGTGGTGGACGGACTTTGGCTAATGGATCTTAACCAACACAAGTTAAGTGTGATAATTGTGGCCAGGTCGACCACCCTTGCGAACGTTGTTTTCACCTTTACCCAGAATTGAGATAAGGTCGTGGTGGAGGTCGTGGTGGAGCAGCTCAAAAAGGTCATGGTGGTAGAGGTGGTAGAGGTGGTGGGGGTGGTAGAGGTACACCAACGGTTGGGGCACCTCTCGTAGCCACTCCTCCCCTTACGATAGAAGCAGCTATGGCTGTTAGGATTGAGTAGTTGGAGCAAAGACTTGCTACCATGGCAAGTTTCCAACATTGATCACATTGAGGAGGCAAAGCTCCCACATCTTATGGGGGAAATGATTTTTTTTATGTGGCCAGTGTAGCACAAATTGAGGCGTCCGTTGTAGTGATGAGAGGCGTCACTTGAGCCTCAGAGCCACGTGGGGCAACTATGGAGTTGGATCCACAAAGGGGTGAAGCTAGTAGACAAGCTAGGCTTCCCAAATCATTCTTGTTGTCTGAGGTGGATAGGACTCCTTCCATGGTTCCTACACCACCTATTGAGCCAACAGTGGGGCCAACGGCATCAACATCATGTGTAATGGACACGGATGTATCATCAAGTGCAGTGTCATGAATGGTGATTTCAATGTTGGGATCCCCATCATTTTCGACTAGTGATTTGATGGTGTTAGGAGTTGATTTAGCTTGTGTATTTCAGCTAGCAGCCACATTGTGTGAACATGGGAGTGTTGCTGCTACGAGTGTCGAGGTTTGTGAGGGTGTTGATGTGGGGCAACCTGTGGCGGGGGATGTTATTGTGGAGCAACTTGTGATATCAAATGTGGATAGTCCTTGGCATGCAACGACGACTAAAATGGACACATTACCGGTTTGACCAACCATTGATCGTGAGAGGTTTACACTTGGTGTATGTATGTTGGACAACCGGAGTGGTATTTTTTGGTTGGTGAGTCCTACGGGCCAGGTGTATAGACCAGATCAAGTTTTGTTAGATTCTGTTGCCCAACCTTTGATGTTGGGGAAGGCAACATGTATTGGTTTGGGTATTCGGAGGTCAGAGCTTGAGCCATGCCCATTCCAAATTTAGACATCACTTGGTGGAGCTAATGATAGGTTTCACTTCATGACATGTGAGAGATTGTTGATGCAAATGAAAGCAAATCATGCGACTGATAGCTCTAAGTTGGGAGTGACTATTGTTGTTACAACAACTGAGTCATATGATGCACTAGTTGGAGGTGCTATGTTGTATTCGATGGGTTTACAAATGGATTATTGGATGGAAACAATGACTTATCGACCTAGTTGGCAGTCCGGGGATGGACGAATGAGCTAGGTGCCAGTGAGATTTATTTCTGGGGTTCGACCAAGAAGGTTTCCCCCAGAGGTGTTGGCATCAGTTGTTGGTTTTAGTGGAGTGGTCACTTGGCCAAGCGACTTGACGTTGGAGGGTAACATTTCAGCCATTGACACTTCGGTCTACGAGGATATAGAGGAGGTTTCTAATTTTGTTGCAATAGTGTCCTCTTCATTGGATGTTCCACTTTGGTGTTCAAGTGGGGTATTACGACAAGATGTCGATCGTTTGGTATCATAGGCCTGGCATGAGGCTTTTGTGCCTGTGGAGGAGGAGGAGGTTCCACGACGAATTCCTATTTATGGTCATGTTGGGTTGTCTCCATTGGATACTACACCCATTGCGTGGGAATACCCTTTCAAGGGTATTTGCATGTTGGATCTACTTAGTGGGATTAGCACCGGTTTGGTAATAGTGCTTCAAGCGGGTATTCCAGTTCGGAAGTACCTTTACGTGGAGAGAGATGAGATCGTGAAGAGGGTTTCATCGCACCATCTTGCATTATTGATGCGACAATACCATGAGTTGTTGCCAAGGTCAACTATTCGAGGATATTAGCGGGCTTTGCCATTAGACATTGCATTGTTAGGGGTGTAAGACCTTGCGAAAGTTGGTCCTATTGATTTGGTCATTACGAGATGGCCATGCCATGGTCATACTCAGGCTGGTCATGGTGAGGGATTACATGACCCTCGATCTTGTATGTTTTGGGAAATGTTGCGGGTGTTAGGCCATCTTCAGACACATCAGGTACATGCTCTTGCGTACATTCTGTAGAATGTGCCTTTGTTGGGTGATACTAGGTTTCATGTGATGGTAAATGTACACAAGATCCGGTCTTGGATTGAACCAGTAGTTTTATTGGATGTAGCAAGGGTTGGCTCGCGTGCTCATCGTCCACAATTGTGGTGGATGAACTTGTTGCTGAGGGAGGTGTTGAGACCGGCATATGAGATAGTGTCACGATCTTCTCACCTCATAGTGGATAGTATTTTGGATATTGGGCGACGTTCTCAGGTGGTGAGAGTTGTTAATAAGTCACCCATGGCAGTGGTGAACCGAGTGGGACAGCCTAGGATGGCGTTACCCACATTTGTCAGTTTTCCAGCGTCATATGCTTATAGGGAGGGTGGTCTCGAGCTTGTATGGGATACTTGTTCGCAACAGTTGGTGGAGCCCAACATTGATGAAAGAGAGTGTGTGATGGGGTTTCCTATAGGAGTGACATTGGTCCCTTCTATTTCTGAGGCTTCACGTCGAGAAGTGTTGGGTCAAGCTATGGACCTGAACTATTTAACTTGGATTGTTAGCCTTGGTATGGATGAGCAACATTGGCTCAAAACCACATCTGTATTAGTTACACCTCTTATGAGTTCACTACCCATCGTGACGATAAAGACATTGACTAGGGGTGAAGAAAGTTATACTTTTCATCCTTGGAGTACATGGGATGTGTTGGGAGAGCATGTGGAGGTTATGGCCCATGTTGTTGGAGGAGTTTGTTGCTCCAGTGGTGTTCCATTAGGTGACATGGAGGAGCGTGTGGCTTCTCCCAAGGTTTTTACATAACAACCCATGGCATCGTCCTCTTCTTCTAATGTGTCTACCAAGGAGACTTGGGAGCCTTTGATGGGGCCCAAACTAACAGGAAGAAAGAGGTGACGGTTGACACAATTCCTAAGAACATACAGGAGTTGTTTTGCTTTTAATATGAAGGAATTGGGTGCTTTGATTAGACCTGGTATACGGATTGAGTTGGCTAATGACACACCAATCTTTCGTCGTCCCTATAGATACAGTGATATGGAGAAGGACTTGATTCGGAGTCGGACGTTGGATCTATTAGAGGTTAGATTAGTGGAGTTATCACATGGTGAGTATGCATCAGCCACTATGGTGCTTGCCAAAAAGGATGTACATGGTAACTACACGGATAGGCAGATGTGTGGAAACTATCGTCTTATTAATCAGTAGACTAAATCTAATAAGTATGCCTTGCTTACACCTGAGGAGATCTTTGATGTTGTGGGACATGCGAGGGTCTTCAGTACACTTGATATTTGAGTAGGGTACCATCAATTACCGATTTGAAAGGAGGGCAAGGCGAAGACTGCATTTTGGGGCGTCAACTCTCATGGTAAGGATTGTTCGTATCAGTGGAAGTTCTTACCCTTTGGGTTGAAAAATGCGCCTATTGAATTTCAACATGTGATGGATAGGATCTTAGCAGGGTTGGATTTTGTCCGGTGTTATATCAATGATATTGAGGTATATAGTGATACCATGGAGGAGCACCAGATTCATCTACAAATTATGTTTGAACGATTGAAATCTCATGGTCTACGTTTATATCCTGGGAAATGTAAGTTTTTCCAACAAAGTGTGGAGTATCTAGGTCATGTGATCTACCTAGGTGGTTTGGGAGTGCAACAAGCCAAGGTGGAGGCTATTGCATGTATTCCGCGTCCCATGGATGTTACTAGGGTTCACGCTTTCATGGGATTGGTGAACTACTACCGTAGGTATGTCAAAGGCTTTAGTACGATGGCAAAACTTTTGAACATGTTGAAGTTGGATTAGGAGTGGCAATGGGGCGATGAGCAGGAGCGAGCTTTTGTGGAGCTCAAGGCCAGGTTAATTGCGGCTCCCATCTTGAGGAAACCTATTAGGGGGCGTCCATTCCAGCTACACATTGATTGGAGTATGTTGGGATTTGGAGTGGTGTTGACATAGTGTGATGATGAAAGGAAAGAGTTTGTGATGGCCTATGCGAGTCGTTCGAATAATGCAACAAAGTCACATTATAGTTCATACAAGGGAGAGTGTTTGGTAGCGGTGTGGGCTGTTGCACACTTTAGGTGTTACTTGTTTGGCACATAGTTTACCTTTGTCACTGATCACCAACCGTTCAAGTGGTTGATGGAGTTCGATAAGCTTATAGGAAAGCTTGCACTGTGGGCTTTTATCTTATAGGAATATGATTTCCAAATGGTGCATAAACCTGGAGTTGCAAACCTTGATGTTGATGGGTTGAGTCGAAACCCATGCACTAACCAAGAGGATAATACTGGAGCTAGATGGCATGGCGAGGTTAATGAGGAGGTGGTGCCAAGTTGGCATGCATCGGCCTTTTTGTGCTTGTTGGGTGTGGACTTTAGTATGGAGGGCCATGTGACATCTTACTATAGTCAAAAGGTAGATGGCTAGTTTTCAGATCTTGAGGTTGGGGATGGTAGCACCAGTCACCATGATGTTCATGATGATACATTGGTGTTGGAGTTTTTATGGACCAGTATGGTGCCAAGCATGGTGAGTGCTAAGGAGAGAGATCGTGTTCTCCAATGAGCTAGGAAGTATCAGTTGGAGGGGACACATATACTCCGAGCGTGCGAGGATGGTAGGGTGCAAATTGTACCACATCCAGCCCAGAGAAGGTGTATTGTGCAGCATGCCCATGAGGAGTTGGGGCATTTTGGAGTAAAGTGGACATATAGCTTACTCCTAGGTCATTATTGGTGGTGTGGTATGCACATTGATGTGCAACGATGGTGTCACATTGCATGGTTTGTGATAGGGTGAAGGCATCATTCAATGCCCCTACACCACAGTTACACCCCTTGCCTATTATGGGGTCGGGTTATTGCTGGAGTTTGCACTTTGCGGGACCATTACCATTGACGGTACGACATAATAAATATGTGTTGGTGATGGTGGAGCACTTCTCCAAGTGGATTGAATTGGTGCCATCCCCTGACAAATCCAGTGAGGGAGTAGCATATGCATTCCTTGATAGGGTGCTTAGTCATTTTGGTGCACCAGCTAAAATGTTGATCGACCAAGGTATAGAGTCTTAGGGTGAGTTTCAAGTCTTGTGTGACAAGGCGTTGATTGATCATCAAACCACGTCTCCACAATATCTTGAGGCAGATGGTTTAACCAAACGTGTGGTACAAATGGTGAAGAGGGCATTACACAAGTATGGCCTGCAAAAGGCCACCTAGGGGATTGGGATATTCAATCACCATGGTTGGCCATGGGATATCGATTTAGTCGTCAAGCATCCTTGGCTTCCTTCTCACCTTATTTTCTATTATACGGCCAAAATCCAAACTTGCCAACAACGATTCGTCGTGAGTCTAATGAGGTGGTGAACCTTAATGACCCGAAAATGTGGTTAAGGGTGTGTTTTCATCATGCATAGCTCTTTTGAAGAGTTATGCCAGTAGCGTTTGAAAACCTTGCCATTCCTCAACACAAGAATACATTGCAGTATGCAATTATCCGGGGTGGAGGTTATTAACTATCAAATCATAGGTTCCATGCGGGGGATTATGTCTATTTGCAACAGACTACATCAACGACATTGGATGTAATGGCAGGCTGCACTATCTTATGTGCGAGAGGTGTTAGCTTTTAGAATTCTCATGTTGGAAGGTTGTGATGGTGTTGTTTGGAAGGACCATGTGCGTAATTGTGCGCCATGTCACCTCCCAAATGTGGATGGTATAGTTGACCTAAGTTTGGCAGTGGTACGGGCTGATTTGAGGTGTATGTTGTGTGGGTCTAAAGGTGGAGTAACCCATATGTTAGCATGTGATAAATGTTCTAGGGGTTGGCACATGGCGTGCATGATTCCACCTATGGATGTTGTTCTTGTTGGATGGTGGGTTTGTCTTCGTTGTACTTTGGAGGGGTAGATGACTTTATCTTCACATGGTATGGATTACAGATGGGCAACTAACAATGGGGCAACATAGCACCAGGCCTTCTGATTCATGCACCCGCGAAGGTGTATAGCATGTAGAAGCTGTATAAGGCTACTTGGAAGTTAAACGGACCTAACCACCAGCTAGGGGGGCGAGTTGTGGTACAACGATATTTGTGTATGCTCTCGTCCATGTTATGTGTTTTTGTGTATATCTGAGTATGGTATGTCAGCGATGTATGTTGTATGACGATATGTATTCGCACAACAGCTATCATGACCATATGTGTGTTAGCTATAGCATATAGTGTGTTATGGTAGTGAGTAGTGCCTACTTAGGGTTTCTAGGTTTAGGGTTAGAAGAGAGTGGTTCTTTTGGTAGGACCCACCCTCATGTTGTGAGTGGGGGTATAGCTTGAAAAAGTTGAGCCTAGAGTGTTGGGAGTAGTTGGAGTTAGTGGAGCTTCGAGCTATGGTGTCCCATTAGCATCGATTTGGATTCTCCGAGTGGAGTGGGCTTGGCTTGATTATATGTGTTTGCATCACAAGTTTTATGATAGTAGATCTTTCTCGTGACATTTTCAGTTGTGGTACATGGATATTTGTGTATGCTCTCATCCATGTTATGTGTTTTTGTGTGTATGTGAGTATGGTATGTCAAGAATGTATGTTGTATGACGATATGTATTCGCACGACAAATATGCTTATGTTTCAATCTTTGATTTCCTGTCAATGTTGGAATTTTGGTTGTTATGTAGGGTTTTTTCTAAAAACCATTGTGGAGTGATCTTTAACATGCGCTAAGACTTTCAATGTGGAAGGGACAAACCAAAATAGAGAACCAACAACAAATGAGAAGAAGCAAGCCTCCGGCAATCCATCCAATTAGTCTCCAAAAATGAAGTAACATAAATAAGTGGTGTCTAATAAATCATTTGTTAGCAAGAAATTGTTAATAGATGGTGAGGGGGATCCTTTTGGTGGAAATTGATGTAGGAGTTACACTAGGTTTAGAGGGTTATGAATCAAGCCAAAAAAAATGAAAACTTCAGTTTAAAGAAGAGTGATTCCCAGAATGGTTCAGAAGAAAACTCAAAGCAAAGTCCCCTAACCCGAGGCTGCTAACTCTAAGTTGAAATTGAACTATTTTGAATAAACACCAAAATCAAAGAAAAAATCTTATCCATATACTCCTACAAGACATGGTCCATCGAGTTTTGATTTAAATGAGTCCCAAAATAAGTGTAGAAAATAGATTGCAAATATAGATGAAGATTAACATTAGGTTTTTATGGGGTTTAAAGAGGAGCAACAAGAAGTGGTGGGTGTTAAGGATGTTTCAAACACTGTAATTAGTGATCTTGAATTACCTATGTCCAAGGTGGGAGTTCAAAAGAAAAGGGTTTTCCACAAGGACACAAGGCATATTGATCGAGCTAAGGTTTCCAATCATCCTGTAACAAATCCTATTGAAGATCATTCTTGGAAATTTGAATGAAGATTACTTGAGGGTCTTTTACATCCCCTAAAGTGAGGCCTATGAAGCATGGATCAAAGAAAAATAAACATCCTTGTAAGCAAGTACAAGAAAAACTTGGTAAAAAGGCACATAAATAGTGATGTTTTTGCTATAGCACAATTTGTTCAATTTCTAGACTCTAGAGCTATAGTCTACTTGTGTATGGGCTTCTCCACTTGGCTATGCCCAAGCCTATTTTGTATTAACATTGTGGGCTTCACCACAATGACTTTTTGCAAATTTGGTTAATGATATAACACACAATCCCATGTGTCTATCAGTATGATCCCAAAGGTTAATGCCTTATTGTGGAATGTAAAGGTTTCATTAGAGTGAGGACTTGCATGAATGTCATATATTAAACATATCCTACGGGTGAGAAGGATTCTCCATACCCTACATTAATGATATAATAATTGTTTCATTACCTTTAGACTTTGTGTCCATCACAAAATCAAAAGATCATTTTAGAAGACATCCCATCAATGCTAAATTAATGGATGCTGATGGTGAATATGTTTTAATTTCAAATGAACATAGCTGCATCACCACTAATGCAACTCACATTTGTGCAAACAAAAGTGGCTCCCAACTTGCATATACTAAAATGGGGCTATTATGCACAAGAGGGTAGATGCACAATTGAGTGGGTCACACTAATACAAAATGTGGGTGCAATTCACTAGTCCCCATTCATTAAACTAGTGAATTCACTCATAATCCAATGAAATCACTTGGCATACCGAGACACCTTTTGTTATAATGTTAATTTTGTGATGAAATGGTGTTTTTTTCCTAAGTACCCTTTATTCAAATGCATATGGTGATTAATGTATCTTTAGATCTATTAATTGGGATTTGGATCTCAACTAATAATTTCATTATGAAGAGATCTTTGTGGTTATTTATTAATTAAAAAATAATTTGTTAATAATAATGGACTTTTGAAGTAAAAAAATATGGATTAGTCGTCTAACTATAACAACACAAAATGGAAAAATTCATATTGATTCACATTCCAAATTTGTTTTTGGGACTTAATATATGATGTAACACAAGATGATAAACTCATATGAGGAATATTTTCTTTGAATACCTTAACCGTTTAATAGTTAAGGACTTTTGAATGGTTAAAATTTGACATTCATAAGTCCATATGAGTTGGAATTTTTGTTTGTTTTTCAATTTTTTTGTCCCAAAAGCATAGTTTTTGAAAACTTTTCAACGGTCATTACTTATGTGGACTTTGTAGGTTTTCCTTTTAAAACTTACAAATTAAAAAATGACATCAGTTATATTACATATAAATTTTCACATAGATTTGGAAAAGTTTGTATGTGATTGAGCATGTATTATTCAAAGATTAGAATATTAGAATTAAAAAAATTAACAACCATGTCGATTTGAATCATATTAAAAAATCTTGTATTGACTTATGAGGAGTGTAATTTCTATTGATATTGAGCCATTTAATCATGTGCATTCACCTAGGATTTGTTGCAAATGTACATGTTTGTTATTTTCTAGATGTTAGGTTGTCTTCACTATAAAATTTTGACATGCAAGTGAACATTGCAAGTAAATCTTCAAGTGCCTTTAGCTATTAGCCTTACTATTACAAGTTAAACAACATTGGAGATTCATAAGAAATTTTTCCTGAAATTGTCCAAATAGAGTTGTGCAAAAAGGGATCCAACATAATTTATAGGTTTGGTATTTGCATCCTACTAAAATTAGATTTTTTATTTCCAAGTTGTTACAAAAATTGTATTTAGATATGCATATAAAAATTGTTATCAAACTATGGACTTTGGATAGGTGTTTTGGATTCTAAAAGGAAAAGGATGGGGCATACAAACTTTGGAGGATATCAAAGCCTGTTTTTTTTCTTTGAATTTGTTGGACGTATCCAACACAAAAATGGTTGACCACAACAAATTACATGTTGAACGCCATCAACATACATACAACATTATGTTAAATGCAGATGAGTCAACAAAAAAAAATCCTAGATGAGGAGGAAGCATTGTGCCTAGATGGAACACTATATGGCGATGTTACAAGATTTTTAAACCATGAGTGCCATGATGCTAACCTTTTAGACATCCTTGTTTCCAAAGATTCCAATACAAAACATATATACCATGTGCATGGTAATGTACATTGATTTTTTTATTCAAGTTGAAATTGTAAGTATAATTACAATATCCAGAAGACAAAATTTTGGTGTTTTTCCATGTGATGCATTATCAAGGTGGCATTTTTCACATCTTGTAATGTGTTGGCCATGGAGGAGCTTACATGGGTATGTTGATTCCTTTACCAAATATATTCCTATACAACTTTCAACAATTTGAGCTTGATTTATAAGTGCATAAAATACCATGTGTGTATAGAAAGGATTTTCATTTAACCCACATGAATGTTTCAACAAGACTATGGTATTGATTTTAATGACAACCAACATCCCATCCCAACATTTCACTGCCTTTGTGGGAGTGCCTTCTGTAGAGGGGGGTAGGATAAACATTATTCAATTTTCAAGTGGATAGTTTTATGTTAAAAAGTTGCAGATTTAAATGACAAAATTGCTTGAGCTTGAATTGTACATAAAAGGTAGATAAAATAGTTAATTTGAAAGGCTAAAATTTTGAGCTTCATTCATGCTATTATGCATAATTTGTTGTACCTTCATTAAAATAATTGTTATGTTTAGATGATATAAGAAAATTGCCCCCATACAGATAATGAAGTCAATGTACACAAGGTAGGAAGTATGCATTTGCAAGTGTTGATTAAAGGAGTTCAAAATTAAGATTTGAAGTAATCAATTTGATTTAGATATTTTTTACATTTGGCATGCGAGCATGAACTATAAAATCTACAAATATGCAATGAAAGGGTGAAAGCACATTAGGGTGTCATAAATTTTGGCGGATTATAGTCCTTTTTCAAAGTCCTTTTTTAGTGTAGTTGAAAACTGATTTAAAATATGAATATTTAGATGATATTGAAAGTAACGTTTTTTTCCATTTCCAATTTCAAATCAAGATGCTATAAGACATACAAAAAATTTCACAAAAGATTGTTTTTAAAAATAATTATTTTTAAATGCTTAAGAGGGCTTTTAAAATAATGATAATTTTTGATATTTAAAACAGTCCATAACATAATAAATTAAAATCACATTCCATTCATTCAATGGATCTTTAGTTTCTTAAACATGATTAATCCAATATCCCAAAGTTTCATACACATAAAACTAACAAATTGTAAGATAAAAGTCCATATCCATGAGTTTTATAGGTGTGACAAAAAGTGTGGGCAAAATTCAAAAGTCCATTACTTATTGGCTATCCATGATTTTGATTTGATGTTTTCATTCTTGGAAGGTTGATTATGATAACTTTAGATAAGTGAGTCTTTTTTCTATTATTTCAATAAATTTTATTTTATTTACTTTCTTGTATCTAGGGAATACAAGAAAAACTACCATTGTGATGTCCATATAAGGTCATTGTAGTGTGCAAACACCCAAAATTATTCATCTATTATTTCACCAACTTTACAATACCTTAGATGTTGTACACACTTTGTGTTTGCATTTGGGAACTGATCTTTGTTCAACTATGATACAAGAAGTTAAAAAATTTGACTAGCAAGTCATAAAAGTCAAGCCCCCAATGCACTAGAAAGTTCAAAATCACACCACAAAAATGAAACATTCTTAAGGTTTGAGAGGTATTGACATTGAAGCTTTGAGACGAGTAATCAAGCTCAAGAAATTACAATTACAATTATTAGAAGGTTGTTGATAATTGGCACTATTTGACCTCTAGAAATTTCACTTTGAAGTATTGATCCTGTTGTCTATTTAATACACATTAAAGATGTTATTCAAAGTATATGAAGTAAATTTAAAATGTATGTATAACATGAAAACATTGCACACTAGATTTTCACATTGTAAATGTGTGAGTACATAAATATGGACAAACATTGCATATGTTACTCAAGTTGCATAGGTTGATTTAAGTAGCTCCTAAAAATTAGCCCTGCAACTAACACTTTATTAAAAAAAATGTCAATTGCCATACATTTTAGGGTGATGAAAGTCAGTACAACATGTTGCATGCCTAATCATCTTCTCTCAAGGTTGCATATATCATGGTTTCATTTTCAATTGATAGTTTATAAATAAGGTCATTTCCTTTAACCTGATGATTTAATGGAGTCATTGGGAATTTGATAACTTCTACTAAGTGCACATCTACAAAAGCTATCCTAAAGTTGTTTAAAAATACATAATTCCTGTTACCTTTGCCCCACATTTTTGATAACAGGTCTCAACACTACTATAATTCATGGTTTTTTTTATGGGTTTTCTAGTAAAAAAAACCCAAAAGTGACAAGCGTAAAAGAAAACCACCTTGTCAATTTGGACAAGTTGTTTTGTACATGTCCAATGCAACTAAGTAGTCAAATTGAACCTTGTCATTTTGACTAGCAGAGTGATTGATTATTTGATTGGTGGATAGTGGACCATTTGACTAGGTCAATTCTATACTTAAATTAAAATCATTTTTTGGATTATTATTTTAAAAATTAATAGGTAGGTTGGTAGGTAGGTAGTAAATAGGTCTAGGTAGGTTGAAAAAAGGCACTTAGTTAGGTAGGTGTTAGCCTAGCCTAGCCTAGCCTACCTAACCTACCTAACCTAACTTAACCTAACCTAACTACCTTAGCCTTTTCAACATGCACATAGGTTGTAAGTATAAGGAATTGAATTCCAAACCTTCCCAATGATAAACCAAGTCCTTACTAATGGACTACACCATCAAAGGTATTCAACTTTTATCAAGTTTTTTATTTCACATGTTCATTTCACATCATTAAACATAATGGTTAAACCAAGGTGACAACTAGTGGTTAAACTTAATGATTTAAAATAATGGCTAAACCTAATGGCTAAATTCAATGATTTAATGTAATAGTTAAACCTAATGGCTAAACTCAGTGATTTAAAGTAATGGTTAAACCTAATGGTTAAATTTAATGACTTCAACTATTGGCTAAACTCAGTGACTTAAAGTAATGGTTAAACTTAGTGATATAAAGTAATGGTTAAACTTAATGGCTAACTTAGTGGTTTAAAGTAATGGCTAAACCTAATAGCCAAACTTAATGATTTAAAATAATAGCTAAACCTAGTGGTTAAAGTTAATTATTTAAAATAGTGGTTAAACCTAGTGATTAAATTTAGTGATTTAAAATAATGGCTAAATCCAATGTTTAAACTTAGTGGTTTAAAATAATGGCTAAACTTAATGGCTAAATTTAGTGATTTAAAATAATGGCTAAACTTAATGCTTCAATTTAATGATTTAAAATAATGGCTAAACTTAGTGGTTAAACTTAATGGTTAAATTTAGTGATTTAAAGTAATGGCTAAACTTAATGACTAAATTTAGTGATTTAAACCAATGGTTAAACCTAGTGGCTAAATTTAGTGACTTGAAATAATGGTTAAACATAACGGTTAAATTTAATGGCGCAACCTTAGCCTTGGAAGTCACATTTCATGCTCCTGGGAATGTAGGAGAGTGTGAGGGAATGAACCCTCACACTCCTAAGTGAGCTCTCACTTTGGGAATTGGAGTTCTAGTGGACTCTTGAATCTTTAAAGAACAATTGTTGGGGTCAAAACCCATTGGATTAAGGAATTTTTTATAATGGTTAAACATTAATGGCCAAATTTAATGACTTCAAGTAATAGCTAAATTTAGTGACTTAAAATAATGGTTAAACATAATGGTTAAACCTTGATTGAACTTAATGATTAAATTGAATGGCTAAACATAGTGATTAAACCTAGTTGATAAACTTAATGGCTAAACCTAGGTTATATTTTATGGTTAAACTTAGGCTATACCTATTGGCCAAATTTAATGGTTCAATTTAGGTGAAACCTAGTGCCAAAATCTAATGGCTAAATTTAGTGGTTAAATTTAAATTAAACCTAGTGGCTAAAATTTGGCTAAACTTAATGGTTAAATCTAATGGTTGAACATAGTGACTAAACCTTGTGGTTACACCTAATGGTTAAAATTAAGTAGGTAAATGGGTGGATAAGTAGGTAGATAATATGTACGTAGGTGGGTAGGTCGTACGAAGGTGAAAAACATAGGTAGGTAGGTATGTAGGTAGGTAGGTGATAAGATGTAAGTAAATAGATTGGTACGTAAATAATAAATAGGTGGGTGGATGGATAATAGGCATGCAAGTAATTAACAACATAAATGGGTGGATGAATAAATAGGAGGTAGATACATAGGGTAGTAGACCATGTCATATTTGACTAAAGATCATTGGCCATCTTGACTAAATGTTCAACTTGACTAAAGACCATCGATCATTTTTTTACTAAGGATCATGGCCATTTTGACTAAGTGTTCAACTTGACTTAATACCATTGGTCATTTTGATGAAAGATCTTTGGTCATCTTAATTAATTGTTCAACTTGACTAAAAATCATTAGCCATTTTGACTAAGGTTGTACAATTTGATTATGTGTATCCAATCAAATAAATCATTATAGTTAAATTGATTAGTCAACACATACATGTGTCATTCAAATCGTTGGCCTTTAGTCAAAATGTACATGTCCATTAGTCAAAATAACAAGTTAGTCAATTTGAACCTCTTCAAAAACCATGATTTGTAGTAATGCAATAATTACATAACCACTGACATCGAATTCACCACCCCATACACACTGAAAGGCTTCTTGAACCATAATTTTTGGGTGTGGACATTAAAGAACATAGAAATCCACCCCTTATGCATTCTTCTCAACAACTAGGATTGCAAAATTGTCCCCAATTTGTAGCAAATCAAAATGTTTTTCACCATTTCTTCCAAATTCCTAATCATTTGGGTCTTCAAGTTGTAGCATTTGGTCTCTAACTAGTTTGGCGTTGGTGGGTTATAGTTTAACCAACCACCATGGAAGAACATGAGTTGGATTCAAACAAACATCCTCCACTACACAAGTTACACAAATCCATGAGAAATTTTAACCATTAGCTTTGTAGGGTCAACAATAGAGATAGAGTAGATTGAATGAAATTCCTAAGATTCAAGTATAATATCACATCCAAATGGTTTCAATCTATTAATGTCATCAATTGTTATGTGCCAAAACTTTCTTAAAATTTTTAATATATTTTGGGTGCAAGTAGGAACCCATGTTGATAATATTTTGTGAAAGAAGGACACCACTTCTTTTTCACATTGTAATCTTCTTTGTGGATTTTGCAACTATTCCCATCTTAATCTTCTTTTCAACATTGCTCTTACCCCATGCCACTTTCCTGAAAAAAAATTCAAGTGAAAACAACAATTCTAGGTATAAAAACAAAATCAATGTGGCTTTGTTTGTCCACAACAATAAAGGAGAAAGTCAAATCCAAACTTGCCATAGGTTATAATGGGAACTAATTCATGACTCTTTTTGCATTAGGATCCAACCACATTATTAGAAGCCACACGTGCCCCCTTAGACCACTATTTTTTAAAAAAAAGTTCTTTAAATCTTTTTAATGTCTTTCAAAAAACATTAAAAATCTTTAAAGTTTTCTTAATACTATTATGTTATGGTGTATATTTTTTAAAATCCCAAAATATGTCATAATTTTGTTTTATCAAATTATGCTTTTAAGTTGTTTTTTCCAAAGTTCAAAAAATTAAGCAATGGTTATGATTACTAATGATACATGCTAGTATGATTGCACCCATCAATCAATAATAGCAAAATGTAGAAAACTACAACTTGCAAACTTAATTATCAAAACCTTGATCACCATAAAGAAACCACTTGGGAATAATACATATATTTGGGAGTGGACACTATACATACTTTCCCATGGCTAATTGGGGATTGATAAAAGTCTATAAAGTCCATTTTTTTTTAATAAATGGACTTGGTACTTTAGCATTTGACACATGTGCGCATGAAGTTCTTTGTGTCTTCCTTCATCTTAAGTTAGTAAAACCTTTTTCTTATGGCTATTCTTGTGATTTGTTCCCCTTAGTGCCCCACTAAAGGCACATCATGTTTTGTTTACATGACTTTAGTACGCAATTTTTTTTGCTAGCAAATACATTCAAAATTACTTCCATTTGAACATCCCATCTTTTAAGGTGATGCCTTTCACCTTCCTTCTCTCTTTCAACTCTTTAAAATATTGTTGTGTGAGAATATCTTCCGCATAGACCTCCCTTATCTTCCACTTGAGGTTACTTTCCTTTTAGAAGATAGCCCTTTATGCTTAAGTTTTGGTTGGGGTTTTTTCCCTTTAAAATTCCTTCTTTTGGTTGAACGCATATGGGATTACATTGTCATTTCTTAGTTTGTGGATCAATTCCACATCCAACAATCCCAAGGTATCATGTCATTTCAGTTGTTTTGTTGTGGCCTTTCATTGTGTGTCAAAATACTTCAAACCTTTAGGGAGACATTATCCATGAAACCTTATGAGATTTTTTAAAAGTGAATTATCAATTTTAAGATATCAATCATTTACAATTTGAAAGAAAAAGAAAAATAAAAAAGGTTGATAAGGATAAACATTTATAATTAATTATTTTATGCATCTGTAAGTAATGTTGCCAGATCTTGAGGTAATACACCATGGTGTACAACTCTAAATAACAAAGGTGGCCACTAAAGTTGTGCTCTGCAAAAAAATTTGTTTTCAAAAGTAATAGGGTGCTTATCTTGCATGAGGACACCCCCAATAACAAAGTCACTTGCATTTGTGTGAACTTCAAACAATTTAATGAAGTTTAAGAACTTCAACATAAGGGTAGACATTCATGGTTGGGGTATCAAAAAAGGAAAAAAAGGACTTAAGGACTTATTAAAACTATTTTTTACAAATAACATTTCTATGAAACAAATTTAAGCAAGAAAAATTGAAATAGTCGAATATAAGATAATTCATGTGTTAATGGTGATTTCTCACATTCATACATAATTGTGTATGAAACATAGAAAATCCCAAGAAATCCTAAAATGAGTTTCAATGGACAACTAAATGTTTAGTCAAGATGGCCAATAATCTTGTGTTTTGACAAAATTATTTCCTACACATGTGATTTGTATTTAAGTTTAAACATTTTGAACCCATTGAACATTTTTTTTTTATCAAATGGTTTAAAAAATGAGTCCTTTGCCTTGTAGCCCTTTCCTTTAAAATTTCAAAACTTTGAAATTTTTGTATGATTTGGTTTTCTTATCAAGTTTATCTAGTGAGCATGTACTTTCATAGAAGGGGCATGTTTTTGTTGTACAAAAAGTTTTAAATCCACTATATGATTTTGTGCATTCCTTTTGATTCCTTTAAAAAAAATTGTACTTTAGACATTTGATTACTTTAGTTTACACGACTCAAAATGACATTTACATAGTATCCAAATTATTTAAATTAATAAAATTAATTTAAAAAGACATGTCATTTTATCTCTTGGCATACAACAATCCATTACAATTATAATGATGTAAGATTAAAAAAAATCCAAATTTGTCCTTTGCAGTCCTTTTTCAATTAAACATTCCTTTTTGGCACCCCAATCATGAATGGACCCAAGAATCTTTTTCTTTTAAGCTTTAAAATGCTTTTTGTTACTCCATTTTCCATTTGATTCTTTTTTGAAGAGGTTTGAAAATGGTTTCACAATGTGAAAAAACCCCTTTCATAAACTTTTAGTAGAAATTAGCTAGGCCTAGGAAAGATCAAATTCTTTTGGCCATGATTGGTTTTTACCAATCTTTTATGGCTTGCAACTTCTTAAGGTGAGGCCTCACCTTTTCCCTTGTTAACACATGCTCGAAGGAGTCCATTTCTTTTGGCAAGATATTATCAATATAGATGATCATGAACTCATCCAACTTTTCATGAAAGATTGAGTTCATGAGGGTTGTGAATATTGATAAGGTGTTACATATTTTGAACAGCAAGATTAGGAACTCATAAGAGCCATAACTAATCCTCACAGCTATCTTTTCAACGTTTTCAGGTGCTATGTGAATTTCATAATACCTTGATTTGACATCAATTCGGCTAAAATAATTAATTCCATTGAATCAATTTAACAAATTGTCAATGCAAGGTAGAGGATAGGTGTTCTTTATTGTCACTTTGTTTGAAGCACAATAGTTGATACACATTTTCAACTTGTTGTCCTTTTTATTGACAAACAAATCCAGTGCCCCATAAGGCAACTTGCTTTGCAAAATATACCTCCAATTGAAAAAGTCATTTAATTATTTAATTGGTCTTTCCAATTCCTTATGTTTTAACCTATAAGGTGTCTTGGATGGTGGAGTTGACCCATGCAACATTTCAATCTTGTGGTCAACCTTTTTATAGGATGGAAGAAATAAAAACATTCATTTGTTAGAACTTTTGAGAATTTATTGAATGGGTCCAAAATACATTTAGTAGGTTGCTTTGTCCCTTTTGGCTTAGGTTTTCCCTTGGAGACTCCTAAAGACATCAAAACAACAAAATTAGGTGATTCTAACTCTTTAGTTAAAACAACCAAGTTTATTTCAACTTTTGTTTTTGTAGAGTTATAATCTCCATTTAAGTTCATTAATTTAAAGCCAACTTTACCACAAATTCTCACTTTTTTTTTTTTGTGGAAGATGTTTTTTTTGTAGGCATTCAAAAATGTGTTTCCTAAAATTACATCAAAACTATTTAAATCACACATGCTGAAAACTAAAAAATTTGAATTCCACCACAAAACAACTCAACTTTTAATGCTACTTTAAATCACTACTCCTTATGCCAAATGCATCATGATGGGATTAATCATTAATCACTTTTCATTCCCAATTGTTTCGTTGTTTGCAAAATGATGAACAAATTGTTCATTTCTAAATCCAAGAGATGACAAAAAATTAAACAACCCATTATTAAACTTACATTTTAATTTTAATAAATTGAAGGTTTCACTTTCCTTAGCATTGACCTCAGCCATGAAGTTTCTTTGGAAAAAATTCTCACCTCGAGAATGTGAATAGTTACTTGAGGCAACTTCGGGTAGTCCTTCACTGGGTGGTTCAATTGGTCATCGTTCAAACATTTGGTTTTTGAAAGGTTTTCCTTGACCTTACTTGCTACCAGCTCCTTGCCATGCAACTTTTCCTCGTCGTCATGAGGTGCCAAATTGCTTGGCCCCACTTCCATTTGTTCTAGCCCTTGTTTCCATTATTTGGGCCCACATTGTTATTTTGGGTGACTTCGTTTTTTAATTCACCATGGTGGCACAAAGGACCATACTCCTCCATGCATTTTGGTGATCAACCTTTGACATATATTTGAAATATCTCTCCCTTGGAAGATTTATTTTTAGGCCAAAGGCTTCAACATGTGCAAAAAAACCAACTTCCTTATTTATTCCTTTTTGAAGGGAATAAAAGTTAGTTTTGTGGTAAACTCTTATGCATGATGGACCAAAAGACTTACTTCATCCCCTTGAGTGAACTCCAAGAGTTCCATCTTGTCTATAGTGATGCGGCATGAATATTTCATTCAAATGCAACTTGAATTTTTCCCAAGTCAAAATTTCAAGCAAGTTGGATGTTTTTTGTTTTTGAGCCATCCACCAATCCCAAGCATGGTCCTTGAGGAAAGTTTGTGCAAAATGAATTCACTCGTTCGAGGTGAGGCATTGAGTCTCTAAATAAGCTTCCATTTGTAAAAGCCATTGGTGCACTCATCTCATTTTGGTCTCCTTCCTTGTGAAGGAGTCAAATAACTTTGCTTTGATTGCCTTAGAAGAACCCCCATTCGAGGTGGCCACCACTAGGCCCAATTTTGTTGTCACTTGGCTCAAAGCCATGGTGGTCTAACCTTGTTACACCATGAGAACCTTTATGGAGTTCAAGATGTCCAAAATGCTTTTGGGCACATTTGCCCTAGCAATTTAATATATTTCCTCCTTTTGGACCCTTGAGGTTTTATCAACCTCCTCTTTGGTGCATTTTATGCCCTTCTTGCCACCCTTTCGTTTTGAAGGGGATTATCAACAAATGAATCAAGTTTCATTCAATCTTCACTTGAAAAATGCAAGTCCACATGATTTCACATTTCTTTAACTATGTCTAAGACTTTTCCCTTTTCTTTGTCTTTTTTAGGAATGGAAGGAATCACCTTTACTAATGAGCTTTTGTTCATCCCAATTCCCCTTATCCTTTTTTCTGTACTTGCAAGGGGGCATTTCAATTTAACCTCCCCCACAATTTCCCTTAGGCTATCTTGTTTGCCTTGGGATAATCATTGTTCTAACATAGTCTAGGGTTGTCAAAACTAATGTGACGCACGCATTTTGCTTCGAGTGCCACATTGGCATTCGTTAAGACAAGCAAAGGAAATTCCTTGGTCACATTTGGGCTACCTTCATTATAATTGGCGACCAAAAATAGATTTTGGTCACTAATCCTACGGAGACCAAAAATTTTCAATCATGATCTTTTCAATGTGTCATTATGGCCTTGCCATTTACATTAAAAAATATTTTAAGGCAAAAGAAAAATTATGGAAATTCCAATATTTCACCATGCAAAAATATAATTTAAAAAAAAAATCCTTTGAAAGAAACCAAATGCCTTCAAAATATTAGAACTTTATCAATAATCCCAAGTTTCAACACAAGCCAAAATATTATCTTTCAAAAATCCTTGTATAAAAATAGACCTACTATAGGGGGCCCAAAATTTGTTAAGCTGTTATACTCTATAATGAATATAAACACAACATCCTTGCCTTGGTAGGCAATGCCAAAATAAAATAAAAACCAAAACAAAAGTCTACAAAATGAATGGCTTGTAAAATTTGCATTAAGAAATGTTTAAATGATTTTTATGGATTTTTTTTTTCATTATTTGATGTCTATCAATTATGAAAGCATTTATTGAAGCAAGTTATCAATGATAAGTCCAATCATCCATAATTCAAAAATATTAAAAATAGATCGATAATACTTGTGTAAAATTGTATATGATTATTGTATCTTATGTTTATAACAAACCCATCATCATTATAGACCATAGATCCAGACATAAATTTTAAATGTGTATAGAGGATGGGTTCACAAATTTCAAATTTGATTACATATGACAACATGATTTGCTTATAGAATTGGGTTTATAAATTAAAATATCCAAGATGTTTCTTGACACTTTACCAAGGATGTAGGAAAATGTAAACAAAGATTGGTGACACATCTTGAGTTCAATTGGGAATATGTCATTACAATGTCAAAAAAATTAAAGGAACTCTTGTGGCCCACACCTCAACCTTTCATGCAAAATGGGGAACTATGCCTTATTTGTCATTCCCCATTTGGACCAGAAGGTGCATGGATTTTGGGCACTTGCCAACACAAGTACCATTCACACTACCTAATCATTTTGATGGTGGCAAGGAGGAGATGTTCACAATGTAGGGTTGCATTTCATTAGCACCTATATGAACAATTCAATTTCTGAATAGCCATGCCACAACATTGTGAATATAATAGGTTTAACACACCAAACAAGCCACAAGCATGAGGCATAGACATGAAATGGATTTGGAATGTTGGCATGTTTGTTCTTACATGGGGGAGTCAATACAACAAATGGCAATTATGAGGAATCCATGATTTAGAAGACATGTAAATTATTGTACCCATAAGTGATTGATACACAACGCTGTTGGTTTTATCAAATATTTTGGGGGTGGTATAATCCAAAAACCAACAAGTTTGATTATGGTTTAAATCCAAAAGTGTGCTTGATACAACATGATGGGGGAGGAGATTGGGCACCATAAGCAATCTTCAAGCTAAAGATCAAGCCAACTTGACATTAGAAGAGACTTGCAAAAGCCCATGTTTGAAAGATGATGCTACCTTCGCATTATTAATTGCAATATTTCCTCACATGGTTGTAATGTTCAACAAGATAAATAATCTTCCTAAGTTGGACATAATTTTGAATGGTGCATAATTTCCCAGCCTAATTATGCTAGTCAACAATGTGGTAGTAATATTGGGGAAAGTAATAGTAGAGGAAATAATAGATTATAACAATAGGGTGAAATGGAATTTGGCATTAAATGCAACATATGTACATTGTAGAGTAGCTTTATACAACAATATGGGCAAACAAGTTGTTTCCCTTGAAAATTTGTCATAATTAATGTAAACCTAGTTAATTACATTCATATGTAAAATTTTACAATTGAAAAATGAATTAGATGATTGGATATGGCCCATAATTCTTGAATATTGAACCCCACTGATGACAATGTGATTAGAGGTGAATGGAAAACATATAATTGTAATTATATAAAGGTAAATCATTTAGAGTGCCTTTGGAATTTGAATTATGGAAATGAAATTGTTTTATATGAAATACACCAATTTCAAAATAGGGTCCCAAACCAAATGGTTACAATTTTACTACTAGAAAAATATACAGTTGGAAGAAGATATGTTTATGCCACCATGTGGATTTGCATATAAAGTTTAACCTATGTGTAACAATTGCAAAATGCCAAATGCCTATGATTGTGATTATGATTATGATTATGACTTGTGGTTTGTGACCTAGGTGGATGATTAATGGAAAGATTTGGATGTTGGGGTTGAGGTTCATGGTAGTCATTATTAGTTGGGGCCTCAATTGCTTCATCAGGAATGTTAGTGTCATTGTCATCATCATCATCATTGTGCCTTTCCTCCACTTTTGAAATGTTTGTCCAACACAAGGTTGTGATGATATTTCAGTCTGAATGTATTGTCACAATTTGTTTAGTGGGGCATCATCCTTTAATATCCAAAATGCCATGATTGGTGTGTGGTCATTCATAATTATGTTCACCTACAAAAGCAATTGTTGTTTAAACAATGGGCTTCCTCCCTCGAGTAATTCGACATGTGAACGGGTTTTCAATAAGTGGCTAAAGATGATTCATTGAAATTACCATAGTGATTATTCTTGACCTTACATCAACTTCAAGTATTGGGGGTGGTCAAAATTTGAATCACATTTTGTTGACTTCTCAAGTCTTATAACTTTAAGACTTGAAGGACTTGGATTCGCAACTTGGGGTGCACTTGTGTTAGTGATCGTACATGGGCCCACACCTAGCTCCAATGTAATATCCCCAAGGTCATCAACTACAATATTGGGAGGATTGACGAATGGGTCCATTTGTATGTTTAAAATGTTTATTAGTATTCGTTGTGTCTGACTTCGGAATGATGATTTGAGCTAGTGGTGTGTTCATGCTAATTAGGGGGTCCATTTCCATGGAACCCATTGATTGCATGGATGTGTTTTGACCTGGGGCCATTGGAACATTATAGTTTAGGGGGGGGTGCATTAGACACTTCAAGAATTTTGGATGTTATAGGATTGGTAATTAAATTTTTTTTTTTGGTCTCCAGTTCTAATGGGGGCATCCCAAGTGTGATCGAGGATTTTTTTAACATTCGTCTTGATAGACGCAATGGATGCATTAAGACAAATGCCAACGTGACGCCCAACACAAAATGGGCACATCACATTGGTTTTGACAACCCTAGTCAGGACCTTTTGTGTTGTTTGTAAAAGGGATAAAATTTTGAGCCCCCTCCATTTGAAATGTCAAAGTACATTCTCTTTCCATTGAAGGATTCGACGTTTCCATGGCCATGTCCTTTGTTTGTTAATTTGGGATATGGGTTGGTACTTCCATGTCATTTAATGGTGGAGGGACAAGTCCACCACATTAGGTAAATAATGCCTTCACTTGTGGATGTGCTTTTCAACACAATGCAACTTTACTTCACCCATTTCCATCATATTGATAGCCCAAATGGAAAAATATTTTATCCTTGTGGTATGAAATAACATTGTCATAAAACTTGCATTCCACCTTCCCTAGCTTGTCCTCTAGCATCAAATACCATGGACTCCACACGTTCCACCTTCCTTCCATCAAAAAAATACTATACACAAGAACAATAGGCTTGATTAATATAATTAAGGTATCTAACAATAAGGTTAGACTCCACCTATAGGGCTACATATGAAATTCAACACCAATTGCAAATGCAATATCATGATTTGAAATTCAAACACTCATAAAGTTTTCACCCCTCCTTTCCAAGGTATATATGACAATGGTTGGTGTTAAACAATAGAAGGCCCACACACCTCAAAGGAGAAAACAAATATTGACATGTAAGGTTTACATTTCATTGCCAGACATACCAAATTCCATTGCCATTAATGGTGTAAATCAATCCACCATCAATCAGACGACCCAAATCCAAGGACGTGCAACAACTGAATAAATTTTAGTCACCATGCAATTGGCAAACGGAATGCTTTTGGTTGCCACAAGCTTGCTTTAATACCACCTTTTGCACTTGGATTCGTGTTAGCACCTTTGCACCCATGTTTCTGACCACACTCTTCATTAAACACTTAAACTACTTACACATGGCAAGCCATGCATTAAGTTAGTTTTGCATTCACTTCATTTCATGAACCTACCAGGATTTGGGTTAACCTTGACCCCTTAACAATTGGGATTAAAACTTATTGCAGACTTCCCAATTGGTTCAAAGCCTCATCACCTTGGGATTACCAATTCTCATTTCATAGCTTAACCATACTTTTGTTTAGTTTGAAGATTGGGTGTGCTGAGGACATTTCCTTGGCCCCTTTCCTTAAAACCCTCACTCTTTGCATCTATGTAAATCATAAGTGATGTCAAACAAAAAGTCAAACCTCACCCAACATTTAGACTCACAACTCAATTTGCCATAGGGTCTGCCCCATGGTGATCCGGACTTGGGCCCTAATTTGCCAAGCCTTCCATTCCAAGGTTCGCCTAGAAGGGCATGTCCGTGCCCCAATTGTAAATAAATAGGTTCCATCAAATTACTTGTGTTGTTTATTTCCTTCTATATTGTTTTCATCCCAACTTCTCAGTTCCTTCCCAATTTCAGGCCTAGGGGGCACTAAATTACAGATAACAACTCTATTGTCATCAGTGTTTTTTTTTTTCTAATTTCATATGCAGCCCTAGCGGCCGTCATCCACAAGACTATTTAGACCTGCTTGGCCGCAAAACAAAATGAAAGGTGAAAAAATGAAGAATCCTTCCATATTATTGGCTACTTTCTCGAACCTGATGTAAAATCTGGAGATTTCTATTTGGATTTTTTGAATATTGAAGATTAGAAATCCCAAAGAACGCTATTATTTTTGCAATTTTGACTGCCGGATTCCTGGCGTGTATCTTTAGCTGCCAGCTGAGCACACAGTCTCCTGTATGGCTACTTGTCGGAATCCTTTTTAAAAAAGCACTGGTTCCAACTGCTCCCATATCAATTTATAAGCTTGGTGTAAGAATATTTTTAGTCTCCTAGAATGTCCAAGGCATTTAGGGATTTCACTCCTCAGGATGCTTATGAACTCCACAATGAATGGGTCGTGGGGTTGGTAGAATGGCTTGTAATAACTGACACCAGAAGTATTAAAGGTAGTGAGCCTCAACATAAATTCATCTCATATAAGTTGACCTGATCCCGCTCAGCTAGCCATTGAACACACGGTGTTCTTCCAGCTTTGCCTGATCGAGTCTAGTTGAAGTTGGACGTGCAGGACCTTACAGCTCCCTATTACGAGCTCTGACAGAATGGCAAGGCCCCTTAAAGTTCGTTTTTATGGGAGGGGTACGGTCCACTATCAAGTCCTGATAACAGTTACATGTACTTTGGTGGCTTTGCAATCAACAGCTGGTGGTAAAGAGATAAATGTCGTGTCACCCATCATGTGGACGGGTTGTTCCTGCTGGTTCAGATTTTAGTCGAGACTTGAGAACAATGTAACAATACATTGCAAGACCCTATAATATTTGTAATATGATTACGATATTATTCTAGCAAGTGCAAGGACATGCTGGTAGGGGGGACTACACTGCACTGGGACTAAACCGATCTCCTATCAACCCCCATAGGGGGTGCCTTTAAGGATCCCTAGAAATCTTCAACGTACTTCTCCCCATGCAATTGTTGAGAAGCAAATGGACTAGGATATTTGGAGTCTGGCTAAGTACAGTATAAGGCTCCTACAGCAACTGCCAGTTCGTTGAGGAAATATTGCAACTACTTCCTGATTTAACTCTCAGAAGCTAAGCCAGAAACCTGTTAACCCTTTTTCCTGAACTTTAAATAAGCAAACCTCCACAGTTCATCAACTCCCGAGCCTTGCTAAATTTCACTGCTGCTGTTCTAAACTTAGATATGGTGATGATATTCTATCATAATTACCACAGGTAAAGTGCTGTTGTAATTGTGATACTGTTATCTATGCCACTTAAAGTATGTTTAATTAACCAGGTGGTTAAGTGGAGCCGGGGCACTAAGACAGCATAACACTGAACACTAGACTAGGACTTCCGGTCAAGGCGAAGGATCGTAGACTTTCTAAATATAAGTTTTCTGCTCCCAAAAAATACACAGGCCACAGTTGCTAATATTCGAAGCCCTAAATCTAAACGAACGTATCTCACGTATATATTGAAAAGTACCCAAAGTATGGTCAGTCAATGCGTTGCTACAATCAAGATTACTCGGCTAACTAACTGCAAAATAAGAAATCAAAGCCTCAAACAATTAAGCACGAGAAACACACACGAAAGCAGGGTCAGACAATGGGTTGTTAATTAAGATAATTGCTCACTTGGCTAACTGAAAATACGATTTTGCCTCAAACAATTAAGCACGTGAAACACACACGAAAGCAGGGTCTGTCAATAGGTTGCTAATTAAGATTGCTCACCTAGCTCACTACAATCAGCGCGTACAGAATCACATTGTTCACAAATTCTTAACAGGGGAACCGCCTCTGAAATCTGCTGTCGAATATGAGCATGCCGAGAATGCGAGATTAGCAAATCCTTACGATGTCAACTCAGCACAAAAGAATGTATAAAAACGGTTACGACATCGCTTCTGCTGGATGAAGGGGCGCCGGGGTTCTTCGACAGGATCAAGTACGTGCTACAACAGCCGCGTGCATAGACTTACACTAGGGGAGATTCTCGCTTCAAGCTTTTAATATAACTTAGAACATCTCTTCATTAGGCAGCTGTGATCACAGACTTTGTGACCACAGCAGCTTTCCATTATGTTTTTGTAGTAACTGTGCTCAGAGTGATCTCACAAGTTCTACCTGCGGCTGAAGCTGTAAGTAAGACCTCTGCATCAAACTGTTACTCACCATTCAATGACATCTGTCTTTCTTTCATGAAAACATGTGTTCCAAGAGTTCCTAAACTACATATTTGCACCAGAGTTGCAGCTCTCCAGATGCTGTCCCTGCAACAAGAAATAAGGCCCTATGTCAATGGCTTTCCATTAGTGTGCTGTGACCACAGCACACTATCACAGTAGTCTAATGGATAGAGACCCTTAGTAGACCATGATAGCGTATTGCCATGCTCATCGAACGGTCTTGAGAAGCATAGTCGGTCGTTAAAGCTCTCGCCGAAGGAAAAAATTGCAGAGTGCAAGACAATCCCTCTCGCTGAGATATCTTTTTAGTACCAGCAGCAAACAAAATCCAGAGTGTCTAAGTCAAAACCAATGTAATTTGTATTGTACATTCAGATCATGTACAATGATGTCCACTGTGACTGGTTAGATTTCTGCCTACATTTGCATACATTGAAGTCCATGAAATATTGTCAGCTGGTTGACAGCTATAATGACAATTGATCCCCGCAATCTGTGAAGAACCTGGACAAGAGCCAGTCAAGAGCATGAGATTGCTTGAACAACTATTGTTGTTATAGCTAGTTATATTTTGCTATTTGCGGCTGTTTGTGTTTGCATTATTAAGCGTGTGTAAGCTGTCATATACAAGCGGACATTCTGATTTCCATGGAGAAACCCGACGATGAAGAAGACTTTACTGCTCAACTCAGCAGAGCAAAGGTGCTTGATATCTCTTCCCTTAGTGTCCTCACATTTTACGCTTTTCTGCATCTGGCTGTTCTGTATCTTTGGAGCTCATCCAAGGACGTATTGAGCCTAGAGTGTTTAACTTCTGAGTATGGATGGGTCTACCTTAGTCAGTTCTCACGTCAGTCAGACATATATAGCAGAAGATCATGTACTCACGGATGTCCAGAGAGTAAAAGCTATAAGCAGCAGCTTCACAATAAATGACAGAATGTGAATGACAATTGTAGAAAAATCCTCATCCTGATTTGATTGCAATCGGTAGATAACTAGATGATCTCACTTTTGGAACACGTAGGTCCCAATAGTTGAAACAAACGAACTTATTGCTCAACCTCGACACAACTTCGCACAAAAATGAAGTACCACATGAGACATTGAAGTACTAGTACTACTATGGTTTTTTGTGCTCGGACGTGTGCACCAAATGTCTAAAAGTGAATGAAGTAACAGATTCTTCATGAGTTCATGTTCTGGACCATCCGCAATTAAATGTCCATAGTGTAATATCCAACTGAGCTACAATTGTGAACCAGCTCCGATATTTTGATCTAAAGCAACATCGGAGCTGTGTGCATATTCATTTTTTCAGAACACTAAAAAATGGAAATCTTTTGTTTCGCACTAGCTAGACGGCGCGCTTGCAATGTTCAAGTCCCAAAGGACTCAGTTTTGCAGAGTTTTCGTATGACATCCTTGCGTATGAATCTAAAAAGAAGATGAAGATCACTCCATGATAATTTGAGCTGGCCGGCTGAGTTCTTACCGCTGGCGCGAACTGAAGCTCTCGGATTTGCAAGGACGGTTAGGTCCAATGCGTTGATCGGCTTGTTGCATGCATGTTATCGTTGGAACAGGAGCACGCGCCATTTGATCTACTGCGGCACTGCTTTCTCATGCGGGGTAACAGTTTCCAGACCTGTATTGATCAAGCTGAGAACTTCATGCAGATTGTGAAGCAGCTCATGACAGTTGAAAATCAGTAGCTCCAAAGATGTGGCTCCCAGTTACCGCTCTCTTGGTCGCAGTCCTCTGAGGAAGATGCGTCTGCTGCCTCTGCTAATGTGTGTGGCTCAGGTGGCAGGCACAAGCCATGATCATACAGGCTGGCAAGCACACTTGGCATGTTAAAGATCATCTCTTCGTCGGCATAACCGTTTTGCTGCTGCTGCTGGGCTTCTTCGGCCTGATCGGCGTCCTGTATAGCGGACGAGGAGCTTGGTGGCGGTGCAATTCTAGAGTCGTTAGTACCTTGAAACCCAGAACAGTGCTCCACACTGTGGAAAGCTGCTGGCATTGGTCGTTTCTCCAGCTTCCGAGTTGCCAATGTCGCTAGAAATTCAGGATGGCTAGATGTGGCTTCATCGTGGAGTGTATTGCTTGAGCTTGTGGAAGAACTTGTGCTGATTATGTCGCCAACTGGCGGTCGTTGTACTGTACTTTTTGTCACGATAACGTCAGAAGTCGAGTTGCTTGCATTGAAGTAGGTTATTTGATCCATCGCCGTGACGCAACCCGTGGAGCCTGGTGAAGGCATTGAGCTTCCTGGGATCGATGTGCACGTAGTCGTACGGAAGCTGGATTGTTCGAAACTGCAACTCGAAGCCCTCACTGATGGTGGTGAAGGACTCGAACTGGCTACTGTTGTCCTCCTCGGTGACTTTCCAGGTCGTCGAGCCAGCCTCCTTGCAGCTTCTGTGGCAGCAGCCTGAATTGACTTGTCAGAGAGGTCCAAGGGACGGGGGAGGGAAGCCGAGTATTCCGGGAAATTCAGAAGCGCACTGGGTCCTCGCAGCGCTAGGGCCGCAGCGTCGTAAGCGCGAGCAGCCATCTCGGCGGTGGCAAACGAGCCCAACCAAATGCGAGCTTTCTTCTTCGGTCTTCGAATCTCAGTAACCCAAACGCCCCAAGGTCTTCTCCTTACGCCCCGGTACACAGGGTGGCGACTGTCGCCCTCACTACTCGTGTCCATCTGCTCAACTTTCTTGCGAGATTCCATTTCTTTCAAGGCACCTGCCAGAGATGACAAGTTCTCTGGCGCCTCACCTTGATCACTCATAGTCGCCTGGTTTGTTCACCTTCGACATTCCCCCCTTGCCATTTTTCTGCCTCTATTTGATCTAGCATCTTGCAATAATTCGAGGTTGACAACATTCTGCAAAAAGCTGGTGCAGTCTACCGCGGTCTGAACGAGTGACACGCTCATGAGAGAACCTCCAATTCTAGAGGAGTTTTTGCTGCTGTATTGGTGATGAGAGGTTTAACTCGAGCGACACAGAATGGTGGGAAGACTAAGTTTAGCTCTCAAAGCGCTGGTCTCGGATGCCAAGTAGGGGTCTCCACCATGTTGGTTGCAAAGCGCAAGCTGGGGCTGTACCATTGATCTCAAAATGTCTTCATCGCATCCACTTCGTTCTGCTCCAGCTTCTTTTCTAGGCCAGGAGCCGCTGGAGTCCTGCAGGCTGCACCGTAAATGATGTGAACTTTCTCCTCGTCGATCTTCACCCTCGACACACGAAAAGACCTTGGCATTGCGCAGCTCTAGTTACAATGGAAGTTGTCGTGACTCAGCTTCATCACAATTCCGTCACCAAGCTTACCCATGCATGTGTATAGAGCTGGATTGCATTAGCTCCAGGCTCCTTTCATCAGCTTGACGAGCACTTGATGTCTCTGGCAGAACTACTACTTGGATACCAACAATACTTACTCTGGTTTCTACAGTCTCTTTTCTCGCATAGTATTACTTCTTCATTTTCTCGCAATTCTAAAGGTTGTTCTTCAATGCATATTAATATCGACAGCATGCTTTAATTGATTGCCTTATTTCCAAAACAATGTCACGTTTTCTCGACTGCCATTATCGAGGAGAATAATGCAGTTTTCTAATGTAGTAGTATGTACTGAATTGGCGTTGATGATGATATTGTGTTTCCAGAATATAAATAGAAGTGCAGAAGCTCAAGCACCTGTGCGGTTGGGGTGGAGGGGTTGCCACCTTGCCTTTGTATCGATCTTCTGGCACCTGAAACCCGAAACATCCAAAACTCGAATCTTTCAGAGAGCAATTCGGCAGAGATGATACAAGTTTGATTGAGCGCATCTGCTGACTGGCTGACTGGGACCAGGCGTGTTTGCCAACTCATCTCCTGCTTGACGAGATCAGTCACTGAAGATATTGGACTTGTGCAAAAGTCTTGTAAGATCGAAGTAAATCTGCTGTAATGTATCTCTGATCGATGATCTCAACTTGATGGAAAATCCTGATCCTTGAAAGTGGCCGAGACTAGTTCCTTGGAAGATCTTGGAAGGCAGAGCAACATGGGTATAGAAGATGAAGAACATGGCAATATTGTGAATGCTACCTGCAGCTGACCAGAGTAAACATTGTTGATAGTTTGCTCTGGCCTCCAATCCCACTCAGTCAAACGACATCTATAGACGGACATCGGCCAAACCTTCCGCTCTTTGTTAGAAACTGAATCCATAGAACCCTCTCGAGCGTGTGTCTCTAACACAAGGCTTCATAGCTAGCTGTCCGAGTACAGCTTCTCTTCTAAACTGAGTGCAGAATCATTTCCAACAAGTAGATACTAGTTTGCACATTCTGAGATCAATACTACCTCCTGCAGACTGCATATATTATATGGCACAACTTGAGGTCTGCCTCACATTCTGCAACGACTCAAGACAACCCAAAGGTCGTGACTCATGCAGAATGCTCAAGAGAACATCGCTTGGCCCCCTCTTCCAACGAATCGGTCTGCGGCTGCGCTTCTTTGAGCAGCTGATCTACCCGACTTTACTTTTCCGTCTCCGTTCTAAAAGCTGCTGTCTACAGCTTCCTCCTTATATCACTATTTCATCCAGAACCAAAAAAAATAAAAATCGCGCGTTGAGACGCGGACAGCACCTAGCTCACGGGTCAACTGGAACCCGCATTTAATACTGATCCTGTCATGTCCCAAGGAACTCAGGACCGCGACACTTACATCCATGAACTTAATACGCACTTTGGTTGACTAAGAGTAGAGACTAGATCTAGTACTGCGATAACCAAACTCAACCCCAACCAGAGATGGGTTTCCCCGAAACCATAAGCTGCAGGCAACAGGAGATCTACTATCGTCAAGTTGTCGATCGATCGTATACCACCTGTATTTTGATGACTTGAAGGACTTTGTTCCATGGGACAGATTCATCCATCAATGAATCTACCACAGATCAAGGATGCCTGGAAAATATAAACCCAGGTGAGTAGTGATGAGGGGGGGAAGTGAGAGGCGGAGGCAGAGGCCTACCTAGCTGCAAGTTGCGGCAACTCATCAGCTGGTAGTCATGAGTGTGCGGAGCAACAAGCTATAATACCCTTGTTTTCCCTTCCGTGGCAGCAGCTACACACGAGTCACACACAGGCCATCATGCTTTCGCCAGTGACATCAACTTTTTTTTTTCTTTTAACATATTTCTTACTATGTAACAGCAGCTAGCCAGGTTCGATCCACGCGACAAACCGCAGTTGCGCCTGCAGCTAGTTCTTGCGCGAGCTCGCGCGGCTCTCGCGGGCTCCCGTGTTGAGCAGATCAGTAGTAAGTCGAGAAGTAGATCTGTAAGTAGATCTTTGCTTTGTTGTTGTTTCTAACTTAGTGGACTTGTGCCAGGCGCAGCTAGCTAAGTCGATGCTGCTTCTGTGCAGTTATTTGGCTTTTCTCTCTCTCTCTCTCTCTCTCTCTCTCTCCAACTCCGTCCAACCCATGGAGAAACCAGAGCTCCAAAAAGGGTTTGACTGAGCCACTATATTACCGCATATCTCAACCATGTAACCATTGGGTAAATCTGAGCATGTTGTCAGGGCTGAGGTTGTTGGGAACTTTGCTGGCAGTTGCACTGGCCAAGTGGGTGGGAGCTTAAAGGGGGTGGCGGGGAAGGGGGGGGAGCCAGGCCAGGCTTTATTTAAAATTCTTTTGGGTTTTCTAACATCTGGGAAATTGGGAACGTTGGCAGTGTTTTTTTTCCCCTACAAATTGTGTTTGTCGCTTTTTCAAACAAAAGATTGGGAATTTTTTTTGAAACTGTTGTTTTTCTAGTGATTCAACTAATCTTGCTAACTTTTTGGAAATTTTCATCAAATTTTCAATAGCACCAACGGATTGGCAATATGTGTGCCTATTTCTGCCATTCCACTTCTAAGCTTTATTGTTCTTATGCAATTTCACACTAGTTAGGGACAAAGAATGGGGGCTACTCCAAATGGAGCATTCTTGTAAGCTAAATGCTTAAAGTTTTGCCCATCGCTAATACATTGATGACTGAGCCCACTAACCTCTGAACGAGGTGGCTGCCTACATAGTGTTATTTAGAAACCAAATTCTTGGGGAGCACCTAATCAAGGAATCTTCATACTTGATGAAAAACCAACTTATTAGACTGTCCCCAAGAGTCATGATATATGAGTATATTTTTTTCAATCTTAGTTGTTAGATGGAAGCCATTTCTTATGATGTGGAAGCACGAAAGAAGAAGAGGCACACAAGTTCTCTTCTTTGACCTAAATTGCTCTTCTTCATAGCTACCTTCTTTCACCTTTCTTTCTTGCCCATTTTCACCATGGAAAATTTCACAAGCTGCACCATGGGTTGTTTATGATGGCAATAACATGGAAGATTATATTGCTTCTACCAAATGGTTTGTCCTTGTAGAAAATCAGAAGGGTTGTTTTACAATTTGAATTAACAAGCATTGTGGAGGAAGTTTTTAGTGGGAAGAGTAAAAAGTGATAAGAGTGAATGTAATGTGGCTGTGGTTAGAAATTGACATAGAAAGGAGAACCAAAATGAATGCAAATAAACCCTAACAAAATTGACTTTAATCTTTTGTGCATTTTAAAGCTGAGAAAAAAGGAAAATGCATAATTGGTCTTACATTGTATATTAGCATTCAAGCTTGTGATGAAAGCAAGACTTAAACAAGCTGAAGACATCACCTACTATGGTTGTGGACAGCCATGGGGGGATAGTTTGTTGCAACTAGATGACATGAGTAGCCTCATGTTTAAATAGTGTTTTGATCATTCATTTTGTATCTAACATTCAAAAAACTTCATAACAGAACATTCCATAGCTTCATTCTGCTGTTTTGTGGTATCCAATTTGTTAAATTGTTGGGGTTTGGTTAGATGGCATGTTGACACTATATGAAGAAATATGCATATCTACTGGAAACTGATGTTAATAGCATTTTATGGGCTGATTGGACTGCAGAGATAATTGGTCTGATGGCAAAGTGGACCTATGCAAGGGAATGGGAATCCAACATTTTGTATTCTTTTCCATTCATGACTATCAAAAGCATCAAAAGGTGCTCCTCTTGGATATTAAATGTTGCAGCCAAAGGAACCTAATTGATAGAAACGTGAACTTCACCACTATTTGTATCACAGTTTCATTTATATAACCTTCAAATGTAAGTTGCCCCATTGCAGTGAGTCATGTCATCACATGATAGATTGACTGAAGAAGATGAAGGAAATAAGGACTTTGTGCCTTCAATGTTTTATTGTGAGCTTTTAAGGTTGAAGTCAACAATTGTTGAACTTGAGAAAAAGCTCAAAGGAAATAGAAATGCTAAAAGAAAAAAGCATTTGAAGAGTACATTTCCTTGAAGGTCATGTGTGTTGCACTAGGTTAAGTTTGTTTCTTTGAGTGGAAGGACTAAGATTCCAAGTTCACGTTTTTTCCTTTGATGAAAATTGCTTTACCACTGATCCATTTTTGTCAATAGTCATGTTCCTCAAATGCCACATTGTCTAACGTCTCTTCTAATTTTTGGAAAGTTGGATAATGGATGCAATTGTCAGGAAGTGAGACACTGGATGAAATCAGGAATGGAAATTGACCTTATTTCAATTTTGCAGGAATTGAAGTGTGATAGTGGATAAACACCAGGAAGACTAAATTTAGCCCAACGTCCTGAGGGATGATCTTGATGATCATGCAAAAGCATGGTTGAGTCTAAAGGAGACCAAAAATGACCCAATTCTCTTTAAAAGAGTTGGACAATTGTGAATTTGAGAAAGTAGGATGATGAAATGGAGGAATATTTAAATTGACCTATTGCCCTGGTGGAAGTTAGGCATTGGATGAGTCCAAGCTATTGAATATTGGAAAATGGTGGAAAATGGAGGAAATGGGAAATTTGGGAAAAAGGAAACCCCAATTTTGCCAACTGTCCTGGATTCAACTATTGTCCAATTTTGGGACAATTCAACTTTCTTGATTTCATCCATAATCCAACTTTCTGAAATACCTTTTGCCATCCATCATCAAACTTTCCAAAATTTGTAAGCATTTTAGTATCTTACCCAAGTTGGCATCAAGGAGCTGATTGCTAGAGTAGACAAACGCGAGGCAAGGTTGTCTTCATGTAATTTGAACCTTACTCCTTCCACTCAAACGATCAGTCCTACAGTAGTGTACCACTTGTACTTTATTGAAAAGCATCCAATACTAAGAATAACTAATAAAGTTTATCACAAATATGCATACATTCAAGAGATTTTTTAAAACCTTTTCCCATTGAGCACTTGTCCTTTAATACCATTGAGTCTAGCACCCAATGAACTCACTCCAACTGAGTTGTGCTTGCTGGATTGGGCCCATTGGCTTTACATTTCTTGGCTTTCGTCCATTAAAATCCATTTTAATATCAACTGAAGTTGGCCCAAGAAGTTGCCATCATCGATAGGTTAAATTGGTCCACGGATTTTTTGGGCTTGGGTCCTAGAGTAAAACAGGCCCTAGTGCCCATTTTGCCATCCAACCGGTCCACACAAACATATGAATCCTGCAACAAACTTGGTCCAGAAAGACCTTTTTTTTCAAATGTTGATTCCAGTAGGGGTCCACATGGTTTTGGTAGTGCACTCTTAAAATGCAATGAAATCTCAAAGAACTCACTTTTCCTTGAAACTAAGTGACATGCTAAAGAAAATGACCTTTTGGCTTTAAGAAGGCAGCTACAGCAAATTTTGAATACCAACACGCACAGAAAGAGGAGAAAACAAACTGTTCAGAAGAATATAGAAAAAGAGGTCCATTCTTATTCATGAAAGCTGAGAGGCCATACAGTTGTTCATGTAGTGACCCTAGTTAGTGTTGAGCATTGTTCTAGGGCAGGTGGTTGTCAACAAAAACCCCTTGTGATTTTATCTGGGCTTTCATACGAAGGGTGTATGGAAAGCTATTAGGGTCAGCATCCTTTGGCATCACAATGGGTCATTTGGCTAATCGACAAGTCATTTTTCATGCTTCTTAGGGGGGTTAGGCTTTCCCTCAATGGTCTAACATGTTACCCTTGCTTTTTTAGGATGTTGAGCTTTGATCACTCTTGCATTAGTCTCTCATTTCCAGCAGGATGATCATCCTATTTTCTTAACGTAATGGCACATGTAAAGACAAATACTTATCCCTTATAGGTCGCACTACAAAATACTTGTGTAATGTTACCTGAGTTGTCCAATCACATGTCTTATCTTTTAACATTAGTAATGCAATCCTATCCTCAAATACAGTCTTTTTTGATGGACCAACTACATGAACAAAAATTTATTTCATTTTTAGCATATGTTCCTTTGGATGTTGTGCGAATATGTCTTCACTTTTGTGCAAGTCTAGTAACAAGAGCTTGATTATTAATTCATCCTAGCACACTTTCATTTTGTTTATCCTTCACCTATTTTCTTACAACACTCCATATTTGTCTCAGTATACCACATCTTATAGTTCTGCATCTTTCAGAATGTTAATGTGGTCATATCATCAATGAATTGGATATCCATTTGCTACGTTGCCCATGCAAGAGTGAGCACATTGCAACCCATGATACGCTTCAAAATACCATTGCAGCTGTCACATCAAAAAGTGGAGCTCAAGTACTAAGATAGGTTTCTTACCTTTTCCCTTGCCACACACGAAGACAAGTGGATATTGTCATCACAAGAGACAATTTTCAAACCTTGGCGAACATTGTCATTGCTAATTTGATTCATACAAATTTGGTGCAACATTCTTTGACAATGATAGCACATGCAATGTTAGTTGTCGTTCAAAACAAGGCACAATCCTACATAGAATGAATGCCAAATGATTTCATTCCCTTTGTTATAGAAACCTACAATTATCTCATCCTCATTTTGATTCATTTCTAACTTCTTGTGTACATGCCTATATAGTTCACCATCAACAGACCTTCTTGGTACTTTCAATGTTTATATCTCATTATAGGCAATGAATGTCAATAACCCTACAATGTGCCCAAGCCATCGCGATTATTCAACGGGTTGCCACGCTTAATCACAATTCTTCATCTCTTTCACACCTACTAACTAGTGCACCTCTATCAATAGCTGATTTATGGCATAGGATGATACCCTTTTAGCATTACGTCTTCCACTTTGTTACTATTATTTTGATGGCCTTGGTTTTCCCTTTGTGTGTTTACTTTTTCATCGACATGACTTGTACTTTTTGTGGATGGATTTCAAAAAACCAATTTGTTTTGTAGCTTTGGAAGTTATTATGTTTTAGAATAGTTTTATCATATTGGCATATTAGTGATCAAATTATCCATATTGTAACTTGCCATGATGATGACAGTTTTCATCATCTCAAAATCACATTTTCCCAACAATTTGCCTCAACATCTATTGAAAGGATTAATTAATGACAAAGCTGATCCTGGGTTAAGTGTAGCATTTAAGATACTGAGTCAGTTTGCATTTAGGGGTGCACTAGTTGAGAGAAAATTTGGCAAGTTTTTAGTTTTTACCCCATGTGTCCTACCATTATCCTATGATTTGCAATAAGAAAACACATGATTAACAGATTTTGAAAAATAAGATACATAACACCAGCTGCTAGCATCCATATGAGGGGTGTTTTCAAATTGGAAGAAAAAAGAAATCAAAATTTTAAATATGGACCCCGTTTTGAAAGACCACTTGAAACAATTACTCACCAAGCAGTTATCTTGGGGATTAGAACCTGGAACTTTGTTACCTTTTGTAAGTGGTTACTTCATTATGGTGTACACATATTGGACACATAAAACCTACTCTTGAACCACATGAAACCTCAAATTAAACACTGAGCAGCAATATTGTTGACATGAACATAGTTGCCCAAAGATGATGACAAGACCATACCATTACATGACAACCTTTGGATTCAAAAGTACCAAACAACCCCCAAATAATGAAGTCTGGAAAATGGGTATTAAATTAGGTTAAATGTGGATTTTAAAGTAGCGTATAGAAATAGACATCAGGTTAACATCAAACTTCAGTAGGAGTTGAAGAAGTCTCGAGTTTAATCTTCTTGGGTTGGTGGACATTTTTAAGTCTGTGAGGTGGGTGAGGTTAGTGAGTAGTGATTGGTAGGTGGCAAATTGATATATTCCCTATGACGTCGCCAATAGCACATCTATTTTATTTCATGAACCAAAAATCTACTTGCCAAGGATTCCACATATGGTACAAAGTACATACTATGCCAGCTGCAAGCAATGCCATGTGCTCATCACAATTACAAGAATTATATATTCCCCTAAGAGACAATCTAGCTGAGGAACATGTGCACCACCACTCCATTAAATCTTTTCTCTTTGAGAGACAGGAAAGGTGACAGTGCATGTTGCAGACCTATTTAAACAACAGAATGGGTGCCACATTTTTTCAGCCTCAGCTAAAATTAACGTCATCTTTTCTAAAATATTATCACAGACTGGACATTTGCCTCACTTTAACCTTAAAGTAATTAAAGTATTTTTCCTGTCCCAGAAAGAAATAAAACACTCAAAAGTTTGTTGCCAAGATATTGTGCACAAATGGTGATAAACTATAAATGTTGCTGTACACATACATATATGGGTTTTCCCATATCCTCTGTGAGGACTTGAAAAAAATTCCAAAACATCCAGTAACTGGGTAAAAGACATTTGGTCCCAGTGCCCCCCCCCCCCCCCCCCCCAAGGATTTGGCTAGGTTGGGTTGATGACCTTGGGTGAACTGGCAACTACATTGGCACCATGGTAAACCAGTGTTGTCTGGCTCTTCCTTTTTGAGAGAACCTCCTGTCCGATTCTGTCATTTTAAAATTTATGTGGCAGTTCTCCGGGGACAGGTTTGGCCAGGTTCTACCAAAATTTGAACCCTTTGGTTCTGGTTCTATCATAATTTTTCAAATTCAAGAACCTCCAGACCCTATTTTTGAACTGGGTTGAGTTCCATGTACACATTACACATTCCCCAATGCTAAAGATTATGTGAGTGCAAAGTTTTATGAAAAATTAAAATAGGGATCTATCTAAATATAGAGTTGAACAACTGATTAAAATTAATAATTAATTATAAGTTTCAGTCTACTTATTAACTTTTGAAAAAAAAATCAACATTTTTACATTAATATCCTTACTCTATTTTCAAAAATATTTTTTCACAGTTCTGGTTCCAGATCTAGCAAAACAATTTTCCACAGTCCAGTTCTTGTGCCAGATCCAACAAGTTGATATCAACTCAGGTCTAGGTTACAAGAACCTGAACCTGAACTGCCAGCTTTTATCCTTCTAACCGCATAGCCTCACAACACTGGAAAAAACCTCAAAGGTTTTTGGGTTGCTTCTACATATTATAAAAGTCCCATCCTTGGATTATCAGGGTTTCTTGAGGCCAAATTTAACAGTTCTGGGGTTAAATACATCCTCCAAAAGGACCCAAGAAGGTCAACCTACCAGTATAGGTGCGGAATCAGCCAAGGGTCCTGATTATGCAAGTACTGCGTGCTTTTTTTTCCCTGGCCTGCCCATTTGCCCATCCAAGATGTGTCTGGTAGTAACCTGACACATTTTGGACCTGCACAGACACCTGTTGGCTCCTTTCTGAACATTTGAGGCCTGCAATAGTCACCTAGTGTTGGTTACAAGCCCAAAACGTGCATAAAATGAAGTAAAAATGTATTTGGGCATCATCCCTCAAAAAATATGGATGTGCTAAGGGCAGACAATTAAAAAAAGAAGCGGCAGTACTTTTTTGTATTGCCTCCATTTAGGACCCTTGGCTGATTTACGGTCTTCCATGTAGGTGCTGGTTCGAGGCACAGAGAATAAAAATTCTGGCTGGCAGAAACCACATGCCTTGGTAGTGTGCGGGCAAATAAAAACTAGAAATGGGTCCTTCTAAAACATTCCCAATTCAATAGCAAATCTGACCTTATAATGAAAATCCACAAATTTGCCCTCATAAAGTCCCTGCATTAAAGCCCACCATGTTCACTTTTCAGAGGCAAAATATGTTGGAGATTCAGACCTGAAGGTTACGCGGTGAGCTGATCCAGAGGTCTGATGAGTTCTGTTCTGTTGGTCTAGTGGAGGTGCAATGGTCGGATTTTAGAGCATTGAATGCAGAATTTCAAGCCCTGGAATTATGTTTGTAGTGAATGGCGATATGATCACCCAAGTTATGTTCATGATGAATGACAATTCGATCATGTAAGTTATTTTGGTGGTGAATGACGACACCCCATCTGATCACCCACTGTTGGAACCTTGGATGTCTCCAACAGTCCGTTTGGTGGACGATCACATATTTATTGCCCTTGGCTTCATGCCCTGCCGACCATGACGTCCTCGTTCCCAGATTATAATACCCACTCCAGTCCCCCTAACTAATGGTTAAATACAATGCAATGTTGGCCTGCAATGCTTACTAGGTGTCAACTAGCATCCATTTGTCATGACAGAAGAAGTGGACCCTGGAATTAATCTTTTGTTAGATTTGAAATTAAAATCAGCATCGTGAAAAAACATTCTTGAACATAAGTTTAGGTTCTTTAAGGAAGCAAGTTGATTTTATTTTTTAAATTGACCAATAGGTTGAACATTACATTTAAATTTTATTTATATTTAGTTGTAAAATTGTGTGCCTATACAATCAATCTATAGCATTGAGGAATGTGTAATGTGTACATGGAAGCAAACTTAGTTTTTGAACCAAGCCTGACAGTTTTTTATTTCCAAAAAATGTGTCAAAGCCAAAGCCAAGGGGTTTAGAAATTGGAAGGATTGGGATCAAACTAGCATTTGAAGAACCTCCAAATCAATTTTAAATGTCAAAATTAGGGTTGGAAGTTCTGTTGAAATGAAGCATTGCAGTAAAACACAGTTCAAACTTCTAAAAATGCATAGGATATAGATGATTTTTTTGAAGGTCGATAGAAAAAAATATCATTCACACTAATGAGAACTAAAGCAAGTGTAACCAATGTTTGGTTTTGCATGCTTTTGGGTCAAAAACTATATTTATGTTGCAAATCTTTAATAGGTTTACATGGAAATGTTTCTAACATATTTTGGGAACATGTGGAACAATTTGGATTGAATCTAATGAATATAGAACATTCAAAACCATCCACAAAGCAATATAACCAATGTTTTCAATTTTTTTCATTTTTTAAAAGACTTGAAAATGCCTTCAATTTGAAAAATAATCTACAATTTTTATCCACAACTTTACATAATAATATAATATGTCACATGTGACTCAAAAACTGAATTTTTTTCCATTTTAAAAATCATGGATTTTTAATCCATCATCTCTAGTAACCAACTATAGTCTACCAAATCATCCTCACAAATAAACCCATTGTTTTATAAAGTCACCCAAGCATACGATCATGGTTCCTTTATCATGCTTGAACTCAAAAATGGTTATTTATGATTGGTTAGTCCAAGATATTGGCCCATGTGGTGCTTTTTTTTTAAAGGAAACAAATGGACAAAATTTGCTACAAAAAATGGAAAAACAAACAACATGGGTCAATGCAAGTAGGGTGCAAACATGCAAACACAATCCACACCCACACCATTTTGTAGTGCGATTATTAAGGAAACATTGGAAGCCTTTGTTCATTGTCCATATTTCTGTTATAACTACTTACTTACAAATTAATCAAATTTCAAGTAATTTTACTATAAATTACAAGTACAAATCAAAATATGTTCAAGTTAGTTTTTTATTTTTCATAATTATTTTTAAATGTTTTAATAATTAAGATTCTCAATTTTCTACTCCATCCATGGTGATTTAATTAAAATTTTGGAATTATGGTTATATTTTTCTAGACAATGGTATTAAAACAGCAAGTTTGATGATAAATAATGAGATTGAAAGCATTAAAAAAAAATGCTTTCAAAATTTCCAAAAATCTTGTGTCAATTAATGTTACAAAAAAATTATTAGGACAATTTATGGTGTTAAGAGAATCCTTTTGAACATGTAAATTTTTTTTGAAACACTTCATGCTTTACAATAAATTTTATCAATACATATTAAATGTTAATACATGAAAAGATTTATATTTCACAATTAATTTTCACATGATTTGTTTCCATTTACATAATTTTTAAAAATTGGTTGCAATGGCAATGGGTCATGTTTTTGCCATTGCGCTTAGCAACCCACCCCCAAACAACATGCAAAGACTCGAGAATTAATCAACCACACTGGTATTTCCATGTAATTTTATGGTAATCAAGCTAAGACATATGAGGTGAACGCAAGCTATTATGGTTCATTTTTCATGTCACAACAGTAATTTATGTCATATGAATGTAAATGCAATGGTTAATTTATATTTTAGATGACATAATTTTTTAATAGGAACTAAGTTTTACATTATAAACTTGAGTATGCATAATATGTATGTATTTTCTATGCATAAATTGCAAAACTAAAAAATACATGAACTTCCAAACTAAAACAGATGGATTGTCCCCCTAACAAGTTTCATATGTGGACTTTCAAAATGATCCACTAATTGATATTATACTTTTTAAAGACTCCATTTTAGTTAGAAAACACATTCTTAAAATCAAGTTTAAGGATTTTGTAGCATGTCAATTGCAGATTAATCTTAATGGATTTTTAATTTTTTTGTTAATTAAAATAAGGGTTTTCTCAAAAGTCCATATCTCTATGGAAAACTATTCATTTTATGTTGGGTTTGTGCACACTTGTATAAAATAATTATCTTTAAAGGGGCATAAATATATTTGAAAAAATTTACTTAGAATTGATGGATTGTTGATGTTTTATTGTTTAATCCTTTTAAGGCTCTAGAAAAATGCAAATCTAAATATGGACTTGGGTGAGGTTTGCATGTGCCACTTTGTGAACCACTATAGCTTACAATTACCCTATGGTAAAATGGGGGCACCAAAATTTATAAAAGCCTTCCAAGTATTCCTCTTCAACATAAAGCACTTTATCAACCAATTAGATTTTTTTCCCATTCTAATTCACCATAAAACACTAAACTACAATTATCACATCACTAATGTTTGGTCAAAAGATTCTTGAAATTTTGAAATTCTTATCATTTCACTCAATCCACAAGCACCATGTAACACAACCCCTTTGAAAAATGTCCTAATAGGCATTGAATGGCACATATAAGTTCAAGGGAATCTTTTATTTTAAAAGCATTGCATTACAATGTATGTCTAACATTTTCATTTTACCATCTACTTGCAATGTGTCCTGGTTGCAACCCACAACCACACTTGTTTCACCCTAGGGCAATCATAAAATTTGTGCATATGGGTTTCAAGAATTTCCAAATTACACATGGGGTAGATTTACTTTTGCATCCTTGCAGATTTTTGTTATTCAAACATTAATTGCAATGGCTTTGTGCTACAATGCCCACAAGAATTCAACATCTTTCTTCATTTGATTCCTTTTGCAGACAAACTTCATTCCATTTATTACTATAATTTGGGGACAATAGATTAGGCCACATTTTTTTTAATTCTATTTTTTGTCCAAGTGGGGAGGAATTTCTTTGTGGTATATACATCACCAATCTTAGTTTTATGCTCAAGTTCTTGGTGTAAAACACAATCCACTTTTCAACAATAATTTGTTGTGTGGGGGAATGAAGTTCAAATTTCCACCTAGGAAACAACTTCTTGATAATCCTTTCCCATACACCACATTCTTCTTCCTTCAATTAATATGAGTCTCTTATCTCAATCTAGTTTCACATTCCTACATGTTTGGGAGTTCTAGATGTCACCTATAGTATGAGAGCCCATTTTGATGGAGTTTTTTTCTTGACATGGACACCAAATCCTCACTTTACTAATGGCATCTATTAACATATGATTAGGATGGATTGATTTATTCATAATCTTCCAAGATTTGGAGATTCGACTTAAAATTTGGATCTTGAAATTGACTAATGACCTTGGGTGTAATTTTGTTAACATGTACTAAAACAATTATTGTAATAGTCCTCAATTTTGTGTATCTAAAAATTAAATAAATAAATGGAATAATTTTTTTATATTTTTATTTTCAATACAGTTTTATACATATCTTTAAATTTTGGAATTAATCTAATGAAAAAATTACCCAAAAACATTTTTCAAACAATTGTAACTAATGATTTTAAGTAATAAAATCACTTAAAGCACCTATTTGAAAATATTTGAAAATGATTTTTGGGAAAAAAATTAATGTAAACCTTGACAAATTATTATTTTAAAAATTTTCAAAAACAACTCAAGAATATTTTTGATAGAAAAATTAAAATAAAAATCAAAGGACTAAGGGGGCAAATGTGGCTCATTATAATGTGGTTGGACCCCCTTTATTAGAGTCCAATGAATATCAAACATCCATATTTTTTGTTTGGAAGGACAATACTTGCACATACAATGTTTTAAATGTTTTAAGAATATTTATGTGGTTAAATTTTTTTAGTTTGGAAGCCTTATTTTAGTTTGAAAGCGCCCATTTGTTCATTAACACTAAGTGTGTTTTTTGGGTCCACCAAATTGATGTGATGTCCATACACTTTCACCTCTGTCATATGCATAGAAGAAATTAATATTTTTTATCTTTCAAAAAGTGCAAAAAAATGCATTGTTTGAATGGATTTTCAGCATAAAATCTTAAACTTTTGTATGTCAAATTTATCATTCACCAAAAAAATTCACTAATAACCTTAGCTTGAAATAAATTTGCATATTTTTCATATTCAATGACAAGTATCATTTCATAACAAATATATTCCATATGTTCAAAATCTTCAATGTTTGTTGAATTTTTTAAACAAATTCATTTGCTTAAGTCTTAAGCTAATCAAATATAATTATTTTTAAAAAAAATCTAATTTCCATACATTACTAAAAAAATATTAAACTTGCAACAACAATTTTTTAGGTGTTTAATGTGTTTTTCACTAGTAAACACTAGTATTCTAACACTTTGTTTATTTTGGAATATATATTTTAACCTATTATCTTTAAACATACAAATCTATTTCATAAGAACTATAGAAATTAAAGATAAAACTCAAAGTACATATATGTATAATTATGATTTTTGTAATGATTTGAAAACATAATCAAACCTTCATATTAAATGGAAACAAAAAATATGAAAAAAAAATCATACTATAGTATCCTTGTTTTTCCTCGTCAAAATTGTTCTCTAATTCTAACCTAAGTTTTTCATATCTCACAACTACTTTTTTTTTCCTCAATTTTAATTCCTCATCATCCTCTATGTGATAATCCTTAATCCTCAACAATGTTTCTTTAGAAATCTCTTCAAATTCCCACCATAGACTTCAATTTGAATTAGTCATCATAAGTCTTAATCCACACAATATTGTGACACCTTTATCCACCTTGTCAAATGTTTATACTACCTTTGTCCAATTTGTTCAACATGGATAGCACAATTTTGCCTTTAACATTCACCCATTGCCCTAATTGAACCCACCCAAGTTACCATCAAAAACCATATTATAAAGCTTAACACAAAATTAATAATCATTTCCCTCCTATCATTTGGGAGGTGGATCATGCCCTAGAACTTTAGTTTTATTTTATTTTATTAATCAAGAAATCCAAATTGTGTACTTAACAATTAAACCCCAAAGGCAATGCCCAACAATTGAGAGATCTCACCATCTATAACCCACTCCAACTATGTTCCCTTGTCCATCTTGGCATAAAGCTTAAGGTTCCACACCAAAATGCATGCCATATGTTTCTCCTAGTTAAATTTTAGGCTTGAAATAAATAGAACCTACTGAAAAGACCCACCATTTTATCCACATTAGTCTCATTGCCTACCAATGATAGGGACATTTGTAGATTCAACATTCTAGTAATGGATTTGTTTCTTTTCACCTCCTAGTATTGTTTAGGATTTCTCTTATTTCACCACTATTTAAAGCTTGCTTGACCATGTTTAGGATTTCACCCACTAGCAAGAAGAGGCAAAGGGCACATGGGCATCTTTGCCTCACCCATCTTTTGATTTTGAAGGCTAGGGTCATGTTGCCATTGAAATAAATGAATGAATCTTCATCTTGAAAAAACAAATTGACCATGTATACAAATTCCTTGGTCATCCCCAATTTCCTCATGACAAAGAACAAAATGTTTTAGGAAATCTTACCATACGCTTTAATAAAGTCAAGTTGTCAACAAACATTATTATATTTCCAAATTGACCATGTATAAACCTAAAACACTTGGAAATGTAGTTAACACACAAAAATAAGTTTGCACAAATATTTGTGACAAACTTTTTTATTCTAGGGTGTTTCACAAGAACAGCATTTGAAGATGAACTAGGCTAAAGGTGTTGCTATAATTCTTCTATTTATGGGTCTCTCTTCATGGGAGCTGAGGGCTAAGGGGGATTCATTTTTTACAATAAACCCTTCCTATATGGGTGCTTATGGTCATGATCGTGTTTGCCAACAACTATGAATCTTTCATTATCTACTGAATTCTACAACTTAAGAACATATTTCTTAAACCATATCCCAAGCATGATAAAGCCTCCTTGAATAGTTGCAATGTCGATCAAGTTGGTGGTTGCCTATCTTTGAGATGGACACAATCATGTACCAAATGTTTGAGACTATTCATAATTAAGCAAAACTTATGATGAATCAAGGACTTTTATTCATAGTTAATTGTGTTCACCTAACCCATGCCACAACATCCCCCACATTTTTAATGTGTATTTTTGTGATCAATTTTTCTAGGTCTAAATCAATGATGTAAAATGTCACAACCCCACTTTTGGAAGAGTGTGAGGATGACACTCACACTCACGAAATGGGGACTTGGGAGTCCTTAGGAAATCCTAAAACTTCAAAGTTCAATTGCAGGGGTCAAAACACCTTGCCTTGAGGTATTCTTTATATCATTAAAAAGCTATCAAAGTATAGATGTCGAAAATGGCCTCGCATGAACCATTTGGACATTTTCAGCACGAGTTATGGCAAAAAGAAGGGCCGGGAGTCAAACTGGCAGTTTAACTCCCGACCACTAAAAGTCGGGAATCGACCCGACCCCAGTGTGTGCAGGTGGAATGCAACACACCATTGGAAATCTCTCAAGGAGAGCTACAAGTTTGCTTTAGACCTCATCCCAATCGAAGGTCTGAGCAAAGAGTTGTGAACTTGCAAAGTCCCAGGAGTCCAAATCGGGACAGTTTTGGGACTCCTCCTTGGGAGTCCCGGGATAAAAAGCCATTCGGATGTAGTTGTCGCAGAGAAACACAGATAATACTATATGGGGGAAGGTGGTGGCTTCCCTCGAATATGGGCTGTGGTGAGTCTTGTGAGTCTTGTGAGTCTAGAATTACCCGTGGCTTGTCCTAGCACTAAAGGTGTTCCAAAATGTGAACTAACCAACTCATTGGTTGGTTTGATGCAGGTTCGAGTAAGTAACTAAAGCTTGTCACTCTTGCTAGTCCCATCCCGGAGCTTCAGCATGCCCCTCTACCCCTTTTAATGCTGAAAGCTGGGATTGTGCCCCTGAGTTCCAAACAATTTCGTTGTTTGACTTATTTAGACCCAATTTGGGTCCAACAAGGAACTTGGGAGCACGTCATAAAATCAAAGATCCCACTTTGTTTTGTTTTTTTTGTCTTGAATCCTTCACCATGCCAATTTGGCCTACAATTTCTACCTAAATAAACATGTAATCCATAGGCAACATATTTAAAGTGATCCATACAAGTATTTTCAATCTCTCAAACACATGGGTTAAAAGCTAGAGTCTACATATGGAAGAATGTTGTAGACCATAGTAAGACTTCAAAGGAATTATCATGGGAATATGTTTTGTACCTATTACTTTAGGTGAAGATAGGTAATAGAAGCCTTTTCTTCCATCCATTTAAAAATTCACACAACCACTTTTACGGATTTATTCATTGAAGAACATAAGATCCAATTTACAATATGAAATTCTATAAATTTGTTATTTACAAAACTAGCAATGATTATGTGTTTTATGTGATATGTGATTTCATTTTTTACCATTGTCATGTTTATTATAATGTGGTAGCTACAAGGGGAGGTCGTTTCCATTTTATTCCAAATGGCATGCAAAAAAATAATTTGTAATCCATTTAAATGTAAACAAAGTGCCTATATGATTCATTATGAGAATATATTTAAAATATAATTAATATATTTAAAAATATTCCTAAAATATCAATTATTTCATAACCTACCCAAAAAAACCCTTAGGCCCAAATGAGATTTAACAAGCCAATGTGTTTACTTGGGACTAAAGATTGTTGTCCTTTTGAAATGTTTTTGCCAAAAACATTTTTTTTCAGTAAAAGGAATTTTTGAAGAAAATATTATGTAACTTGTTATTTATCATATTCACAATTGCTTCAATATATCACATGTATTGTGTTAATCATTTTTTATTATGCACAAATTTTTGTGTTTCATCTTAAAATGTGATCACAATTTAAAATTGTCAAGGACACAATCCACAAGAACAAAGGTTAAAGGAAAGGTTTAAGTCTAACTTTCAAACAAGGAATAAGGCAAAATCATGCAATTCAAAAACAAAAACACAAGAACTAAAAACAAGAACACAAAATGTGTAAAACAAACATGAAAATGAATTTTTATTATGCTAACATATGCAAACATAAACATAAAAAGAACATGACAAGGCTATGGTGCAAGATCATACCTAAAACTAATGTTGAACGAACTCTGGAGGAAAAGATGGAGTATCAGGTGAATCTACAGCACTTATAAACATAGTTGGAGATGGCACAGGAACACAAGAAGAGTCTGAACTCAGATAGTGTCAAAAAAAGACTAGAAAATTATGAACAAATGCTATAATACTATACCTTAATGAGGACAAAGAACAAGATGAAGGATTTTGAACCAGAATCTAAGGAATGGTGAGAGGTTGTAGAAGAATATTATACAAAGGAGTTGGAGAAGAATCTAGCTCAACATAGAGCTAATGAAAGAATTTTAAGGTACAAGTTGGAAGCTTATCAAAATAAAATTCTAGATTTTATTTATGGTAGTCCAACAAGTATATAGGTATTGGGCCAAAATGAGGAGATCAAAGTAGGGCCCAATGGAACAGCTCAGGAGGAAGAAGTGCAGATTGAGGAACCATAGGACCTTAGAAGTCAAGTAGCTCCAGAGGCGGAGGTATAAACAGAAAAACCATAAGACCTCAAAAGAGGGGGTTAGGAAGAGAAAAAACCATAAAAAACTCAGGAACAAAAACAAGTGGAGATTATTCCAACAATAGAAGAAAAAAAAGTATCTAAGATACAACCCTTGGTAATAGAACCACAAATTGAGTTAGTGGAGGAGGAGGTTAAAACTGCAAAGATGGAGATGTAGGTTAAAACTATAAAGCTAGAAGTGGGTATAGAACCACTGGTTGCCGTACAAGTTGAGATTATAGAATTTATTGTAAAGGAGACAAATATTTAGAACATTGTAAAATACGTTCATTTCATTTTTTGTCATTTTCCAAGGATTTCAAGGATAGAATCCAAAGTACAAAAGGGTAATGTTAAGGGGGTTGGATGATTACATGATTTTGCATGAACATGCATTTAAGATACGGATTGATCAAAGAACTTTCTTATTTTTGAATTTTTAATTCTTATTGGTTTAAACCATGATAATGTCACATAGGACTACCTAAAGAGGGAAGATCTAGGGAAAAGGAAAGACATTATTAGAAACATGGTTTTGGAAAAAGTAAGAGGAGCTGAAGGTACTTGTAGAAAACCACAAATTCTATTATGGATATACGACAGATTTTAATTGTTGTTTTCAATTTTTTTCAACAAAACATGGGATTTTGTTGTAATTTTGATTCATGTTTTCAATAATACATAGAAGCACAAACCTTTGTAATGAATTTTATGTTTATATTATTGTGTGAATTTTCAATAATATCAAAATATGATGAAATGAATTGTAATATTGTTTTTGGAGTTTTTTTCAATGTATATTGAAATGAAAATTCTAATTATATAAAATAATCATGAATTTGATGTTTTAATGAATGGCAGTGTTAAGTGTGTTGAAAAACAAAATAGAAATAGTGAATGTATGCATGTGAAATGCAAATATGTTATTACAGTAGTGTGGAATATTTCTACAAGATTTAAATTTCACTTCTACCAATATCCTATTGAAAGAATGATATTCCTTTGATATGGGAATACCTGTATTGTGGTATTTTCACAAGTGATTCATTTTATGTTGTCCAATATTTCACAATTTTTGGGTGAGGGTGGGAAAATAACTTGCAAGCTATTTTTGATGTGATAGACATGGGTTGAAGTTCACATGCCATGTGTAGGTGGAGGGGTTCTTGGCATCTTATATTCAACTTGGGAAATGTTAAATCTATACTTCAAAACCCTCATTTAGTTGGAAATATCCTATTTTTACAGAGGGTAATTTGTTTGTGCTCACCATGATCTTGATATTGTTGGAAAGCCCTTGACAAATAGGGGTGCATGAAGGTGGTTTCATAATGTTTAGAATTATGGTGCATGAGCTAAATTGATTATTGACCAATTTTGTCATTAAAATTCAACACAATCAAAAAAATAAATTAGGGAAGTTGGGGCATTCTTTTGGTATTGTTGGAAAGCCTTTCATGGTTATGTTAAATTGAAGTGATTTTGTAATTTTTAGACCTAAGCTGTAGGAGGCATTGAATTTGAAATTTTTTGTCATATTTAAATTCTAATATTTGATTTTTATTGAAAATTTAATAAAATTTAAATATCTGACTTAAGCTAAAGAAGGTGTATCATTTTCCCTTTCAAAATTCATTCAATATTATAATATGTGTTCAATGGCACAACTTGCACTATTATTTGTCATGTTTAAAAGCAACCCAAGGCCAAAAACTATATATTTAAATGGGCATATTAGGCCCCAAAAAATATAGATTTGAACTCAGGGACCCTGGTTAAACTATGGAGATGATATTTATAAATGTTTAGAATATTTATAAGAAATCTAAATGGGTTTTGAGGTTTTTACCATGATCCCAATGTGGAGGTCAATTTGCCCTGGCCCTGGTTCACTCATGGCCCTTTTTCTTACCATTTATGCACAAGCATTTACCCTTTATCCCAATCATAACAAGTACATCGAAGCAATTTTATTGGAAGGAAAGGATTCTCTCTGAGAACAGGGAACCTTGCTACGCCATCCTGTTATCTAGTCAAAAGTTTCTCATGCCGTGCACTGGCTGGTTTAGTCATATTTCATTATCAACTTTTTACTAGGTGTCACCCAACTGGTGAAGCCTCAAAAGGGGTTTAGCAGTAGGTACACTGAAAAGCTTCTTGGGTCCTCTTTGGCTCCATTATTGTTTCTAGGCAGAATATACTTTTACCACAAATCAACTAAAAGTAAAACTATAAGACATCAAGTGTCTCAAAATTGCACTGGAAAGAGAGGCTTTTCAGATGGCTTTTAGTTCTTGGGGGCTTCGTGACTAGTAGTGCATTCAGTTTTCATCATGTAGAGCTCTTTCTATCAAAGGAGAGTCAATGATTGTGTCACAGGTGATATAGTAGACATCCCCTTCACTACTGTGTTTTGTTTGAAACTATATGATGATGTCCCTCTGGCAGAATAATAAGAGGGTTAGCAATCTGACCTCTGCCCATCAGTGTTTTTTTTTGGGGCATTTTTTTTCTGTAGCCTGAGTAGCAATCATCAATAGGAAGATGTAGAAAATTCGGCCATCATCTCTAAGAAGATTTAGCCAAATCTGGTTATATTCAAACCACATATGAATTACAAATTTTTATCAACCTTCTATACTTATAGCTACACAAATATAGAAACCTGGTAATGTTTACTAATTTTATTTCTCACTTCTTGCAATTGAAACCCTCCAAACTCAATCCATTATCAAATTTTTTATTTATAATTTCTCTTTTTGAAGAAAGTTCACGGGTAACAAACAAGGCCGTCCATCATCCGACCCCATATCTGTCCAGCCACACAGATGAATGCAGCACAGCTCATGAGTCTGCACTTGATCTCCTGTTTTCTGCAAATCCATTTGACATGATGTCCTTACAATGTCCAACATATTGTGAAGATCTTAAGAGAGTTAGATTGACAATTTACAATGTCATCCCCAAATCTCATGTTTGTACCACAAGTGCCTTTGAATTAGTCATTTGTGATGACATGGGCTTTAATTGTGTAGATACTCATCAGGATTCAGTATATGGAAGGTCAATTGTGACGACAGGGACTTCGATTGTGTAGATATCATCACATGGATGGACATTTCTAAGTTTGTTATGGCTTTGCATTTCAATATAACCAAAATTTGCCTTCTAAGGCTGCTAGATATATGAAGGTAGATTGTACAAAGAAAAGCCTTTGCTAATTCAAGCTCTTTACCTGCATCCACATGTCTCATGTGTTGTTTCTTGGGACCTGGTGAGTTGCACCACAGGAGTAACTCTGAAAAGTATTGTCATAGTACAAGATTGCTCATGGCACAAAGGACTTTAGAAATAATGCCCTTCCTAAATCTGTATCCTTTGCAAATGATGGAAAGTGTACTATGCCCACATACAATAAGTCGTATGATAATTGTGTATAGTATAAGAACTATCTCACTGACATCATGAGAAGAAGGGATGCATCATGCTCTTGTCCCACATGGGATGCTGCAAGCTAATGAGTATGGAAGAAGTTCTACATTGGTATTAAGAAGAGGACATTGGCAAAGGCCTTTTGTAGCTGAGAAGAGCTCTCTTCCACAACCTGTCCACAGCCATGGAAATTCCTCACATTTAAACAGAAAACTGTACTTGGGACTTGTCTCCAAGAATCATATGCAACTTTTTCGTCCAAATTGTGAGCAAACCTACTGTGAGATTAATGAAACCACGAGCTTTTGATCTAGAAGTACAAATTTCCCCTCAATGATAAATCTTTTGTAGAATTTTCAGAAAACCTTAATTCTGACCTTTTTCTGTATGCCCTCGTTCATTATCAAGTAATAAATGTGGTCTACAAGGGTTGGCTGTGTTTTGGTCATGAAAATGCAAGTCTTTTGTCAAGTACTAAAATCAAACAGTGCTAGTCCTAACTTCTGAGTCTTCCAAGGAATTCAAGCAACTGTCCTTAGCTAGGTTGTGTCCGAAGGGGAATCTGGTACATAACTTCATTTATTACACTTTCTCATTGCAATTTTTTTAGAATATTAATCACCTCTCCATAGACCTAGTTCCTCCATGGTCCAAAAAAATGAACTAAGGATTTCAATCACTACTTAATAATCCAACTTTAAGTAGAGATGACAAAATCATTTGAGTAAAAAAAATTCAACCCCAAAAACAAAAAACAATCATGTATGATGTACAAAGGGTTGGAATGACATTGTTTCAAAAGGAGAACATTACTATGAAATTCCTTACATATTACGCAAAATGCTGTTGTATGTGCAAAATAAGTCTCAAGAAATGGTGCATTCTTGAAGAATTGAAATTACTTCTTGGTAATTCTTGGAATTTATTGAAATTACTTAGAAATTTGAAATGTTTCAATTCAGTTAGATAGACGATGATGTGAATAGGCAGTTAAGTTTGAAAAGATATGCATTGACTATGAGATTGATTATTGACATACATCTCAAGCTTTACCAAAGTGTGATATAACGAGAGTGTGTCTCATCAAGACCATTAGAACATAATCAAAGTATGTTTACCACTACAAATGCTTATTTTGGATTGGGACCAACAATTGGCCCAAGTCTTATTTGCTTATGACTTTAAAAAAACAAATTAACATGGAAATTTTACATTCATGATATTCACAAGTAAAAAAGTAGATAGGCTGAAATTTGATAATAGTATGGGTTTATCAATTTAATAATATTCTTCTCCACCTTTTTATTTCCCTCATATGTTCCCATATGGTTTCCAATAGTTCATCACAATTTATGGGAATCTCAAATTTGGTTTAACTATTCATTTTTAAAAAATGGTATGGAAATAAATAATTTCTTGAATCATATATATATATATGGACTGCTTGAAGCCATACTCTGGATAAATCCAGATAATAACTTTTTGAAGTAGGGAATTGGTACATACATATTTGAAGTTCAATTAGTTGTGAACAAGCTTTTGTTTAGTGGACTGCTATTTCATGACTGAACAGGTGATCACTTGAAGGGAAAATTGAACAAGAGCATCTGCAGCAGTGCCTAGGTCTTTACTTTTTTCGAACCCTGCCCATAAAATTAAAACTAGGACTGCAAATAGGTGGGAGACTACTTATAGCAACCCACCTAGACAATCAAACTATCTAGCCAATCAACAGGAGGTTTTTGGCCTTGCTGTGCCCTTTACAAGCCTCCGCAAATTAACTTCGCAAATATGCAGGACCAAAACCATTTCGCTGAGCCAAACTGGAATGTTTTGACCTTTCCTCATGCAATTTTAATTTGCAGGTCACATACTGACCTCTGATGGAGTTGCTCTAACTCTCCATTTGCACCATTCAAAGAAGAGCTAGATTCCAAGAAAAGCATGGCTCATCATGCTTGGGGATATATCAAGCGCCAAGAATTTCAAACATGAACTGTAAAGATGTCACATTTTGCATTGTTTTGCTAAATTGAGCATTTTAGCTTCAGAACATGGTATTAGGAGAAGGAGAGAGAGAGAGAGAGAGAGAGAGAATGAAATTGATTAACTTGCACTGAACCATTCCTTTGGCCTGGTTTTGTTGATTTTATTAGAATTTGTGCTCAATACCTCCCAGATATCTTTACATTCCATTGCACACTCATAACCATAGCTGGGGTACAAATTTGGATGGATCAGGATTGCAGGGAACTCCTGTTATGGTAGTCTGTAATATGATCCTCACAAGCTTGGCTTCTATGGTATGGAAGTGACCATGTTTACTTGAAATTAACAAGGGATTCTGGGTTCTGCATCCCAACTCAGCAAAACTCAGAATGTGTTGGAAGAACAGGAGTGCCATGTGCTGCTGTTCATCACTTTTCAGTAACCATGAAAGAGTTCAAATTCAAATCTTTATATATCTATAAGAGACCATTCAACAGCATGTAAAACTGAAGTGTAATTTGTTTGCATGTGACGTTCTTGTGATTTACTGAAGATATATGAGGGGTCAGCATTGAAGTTTGCAGCCCTTCCTTTTTTGGTTACAGGTTGTTATGTCCTGCAAACATCTACAGTGTAGGGCAGGCCCAGAAGCCACAATGACTATTACAGGAAGCCTGGTCCAAAATCCAATCACCCCAAAATTTTGTTGTAGGAAAAACCAGTGTTGGTCTGGTATGGACTTTTGAACATTCCAGCCTGGTCCTGGTATTGGATTTTTGAATTTCAGTCACACCAGGCTGGTACATACTTTTCTAAACTTTCATATCAGTTTGGTCCTCGTATAGCCAAGACTGATTTATGACTGGTATGAATCAGGTACAAACCTGGTATTGAGACTAATACAAAACTGATATTGAGGCTGGTACAAAACTAGTACAAGGCTGGTATTACCTCAGTTTGCTGCTTGCTACCAGGTTGGTATAGGTATAAGACTGGTATTGCCTCAGCTCATACCAGACTGGTAGGGTCCTTGCTACCAATGTTGATTGAGTGTTGATAACGGGTGTAGGCCTATGTACCAGACCAGCACTGGAAAAAAACCAAACTGTCCAAACTGTCCTACCAAATCTTCCCATGGTTTGGATAGTTATGAGAAGTGTCTAACAATGACCTCATATGGGATGAAATTCATAGTAGGACTGGTTCTACCAACAGCATTAGACATTGTCTTCAGGTGCAAAAATTTGGTTTAGAATAAACCAAACCTGTCCAAACAGTCCTACCAAAATGGTAACATGGCTTCAACCAGTGTTGTGAGTGTAAGTGTTAATAGTCGTATATATGGCATATAAATCCAGTGTAAGTGTACGTCATTTACATTTACATGTCCCAATTTTTTACACTTACACTTGTCCTATCGCATTGTATTTATTTATTTTTACACTTAAACAAGGCCAGTGTAAATATTTGTCAAATACAATTACACAGCCCTGTGTAAATGTTTTGAGACGTGTAAGTGTAAACACTAAAATTATTTGTAAAGTCACCCTGTCTTTGGGCCTCCTTTCACCCCAAACCCTTCTTTCAGGGGTATTCATAAAGTAAGGAAATTTTATTAAATCTGGGAATGAAATGCTGAAAATCAGCATTTAATGCACAAGGTTCAAGACTAATTATAGTCGCTTTACAAGTAGGAGCAGTGAAAATATATGTAGCACCAGTGGAGGCGCAAAACAAAAAGGAAAGACAGGGTGAAACTCAGTTTGCCACAAAAACTGTGGTCCCCCCACCCTTGAATGCTAATGTTTTTTTTTTTTTTTTGAGTCTCACCCTATTTATGATCAAACTCACGGTTGTAATGTTGTTTTCGTTACTTTATATATAATTTTATTTTATATCTTCAATGACCAGACCTTCTTGCAAAAGTCTAATGAATTAGTTGTGGGTGTATATTTTGATGGTTTTTTCTTTTTTGCAATGGGCATTTAGCTGGCTTATTTTCAAAAACATTATGAAATCTACCCTCCTAAAGTAAAAATCACATTTTTTACATTGTTATACATTCACGTTGTTTTACATAGCCATGTAAGATCATATGAATATATGTATTTATACATTTACCTTGTTTTATTGGACACATAAAACTATATAAATATATTTATTTTTACACTTACACTTGCACAGAGTGTAAATAAGTTTCATTGTAGGATTTATATTTACACAGAGTGTAAGTTCCAAACCATTTACACACACAACACTGACGCTAAATTGTAAGTAAGTAAGTAAGTTTCAACTTTCAACAGTCAGGAGAAGCATCCAAAATGACCTCATAGGTATTTATAGTAGGACTTATTGTACCACCCGCATGAGATGTCTTCTTAGCTGTTTGTCGGTCATGAAAAATTACACTGAGTAGTAAGACAATCAATCCATCTTCAGTTGCCAAAAATGTACCAAGAATTAATCAATCATGCTAAATTGTGGAAGACACTAATACACCCTAATGAGCATTGTCCCATAAATTTACTGTCTCCCATAAATTGCACTGAGTAGTAAGAGATTCATTCCCAAAATGTACAAAAAATTTAATAGAGCATGATGAATTGCGCTGAGTAGTAAGAGAATCAATCCATCTTTCATTAAACGAAATGAACAAAGAATTAATCCAATCATCAATGTTGTGCTACTTATTGCCAAAAGAAGTTTTTAATCTGCCTTTTCTTTTACAGCATTTTTTGGGACATTGTCAGCATCAACTACCTATCAACCACTTATCTAAACACCAGAACAGATGGAAGGTGCATTCCCTCTCTGGCGATGGCCACAGTGAACCAGCACCCACCAGTGCACCATGAAGGATAGATGTTATTTGATTGAGAAATAGTTTTCTGTTGCGTTCCAATTCCCTAGCTAACAACGGTGGTCAGATCAGTTGCTTTTTTTTACTACCTACCTACTAACAATCAACTTGGGGACTCCTAATAGGTAGGTAATAAAAACCTCCCTTACCTATGTACAAACTATAAAAAACCAACTTAGTTAGTAGTCACCTATTTCCCTACCTACCTAGAATTAAGACCTACTTGTTCCATAATGGGTCACCATGGTGAAACCAGATATTAACTCAAGTTGCGGGTTGTCCATAACTGAGTCATAACTGGGATCCAGAGGATGGTCCACAGGTGGGTGCTGGTTCGCTTTGGCCTCTGGGGACCACATGCAAATTGTTGGAGTAGAGCTGTTGAGTAACAAAACTGACACAGCGTGAATCACTGTCATAATAAATGCCAAGAATTTCAGTCTTTCCTGAATTTGAACGTTCATAATGGGAGTTGTCAGGCAGAAGAGGTACCCAAAAACATGCAATTTTGGTGAGGAAATAATCCTTTTCGCTGGGCAACACTTTTTTTAAACACTTGCCTGATTGATGGGGAACCATTGCTTATCCTTGAGATCGAAAGGAGCAAGGGAAGGGGGGTTAACTTATGGTTAACCCTGATTCTGAACCATCCAGTGTAGCCAGCTTTTACTCCGGTAGACGTTCCTTGGGTCGTGGAAACCCTGCCTGATTTTGAGCTGAGCACGATGACCAGCAATTGACACACTTTTGTACCAGTGATGAGACATTTGATTTTGAACTTCAGGGCTGGCCTCTCCTCCACGTGACTTCTATGTTATATGAGGGCCAAGAGTCAACTAGCACCCTCCAATCATCAATGCATGATGGATGGGTGCTATATGGACAGGAAACTGTTTTCTGTTGGGTTTCAGTTGCTGAGCCAACCATGGTGGTTAGATCTGTTGCTTTTTCTAACCTACCTAGTAATAACCCTCAAGTATGTAGGTAGTGAAAGCATCCTGTACCTATAAAAACCACCGTTGGCTAGTTAGTGCATTTTGACCCAGTTATAAGTTGGTTATTAGTAACCTACCAGTCAGTTATTAATTTTTTTATAAATATATTCAATTGATAACCACCTGATATTGAATTTTCAAAATATAATAACCTACATGGATTACCCAATTATCCTACATGTATGCTATCAATCCTAAACACTAGTACCAATAAGAAATTTATCAGAAATAATAATTCTAATTTTATTTTATCGTTAAAAATCCTATGATTGATGTATAACCAGCAGGTTAACTGCTAATTCTCAGCCAGTTATTTGAAAACCTCCTCTTATGCATAACCAACAGTTATTACCCAAGTTTTTAATAACCTACCTGACACTCAAAAAATGATATTGATATTGATAACTTTTGTGGTCCCAAAAAAATTCAAAAAATAAACCTACTTAGCAGTTATTAATAAATAAAACAATAATTGGCCTACATTGGTAAAACCTAAAAACCAATGTTGTGCAGTTTCAGGTTTTGGGATGGTTCTAGATTTGGTTCTTAGGCTAGCTCTGGGTCCTTCGGCTGCTAGTTCTAAATTTTGGGGGGAAAAAAAAAAGAATCAGACATGGCTGCCGAATCAGCAGCAAGCCTAAACTCGAGAATTTGCCTCCAGCTAAGATTGGACCCAAGCTCAACCTATGGTATAGAAGTTCTGGGTCCTAAATTTCATTTTTTTAAGAATAAAATTATAATGATTTTTTTCTCATCTTTTAGGTGGGGCTTAAAGTGTTTTTTGTTTGTGAAAAAGTTTCAAGCATAGAATGTTTTTGAATATTAAATTAAATTGGTGGTGGTTTGGGGTTAGGTACACCATTGTTGTTTTTTGGAACATGTTTCAAGTTTTTCTTTTTCTTTTTTCTTTTTTCCTGTTCTAATTTAGGCATGTACTTGGTACAAGTGGTCATTTTTTATTAATTTTTTAATGCTAGTATGGGCTAATTGTAGGTAGGGAGAACCATGTCTACTTTGGAAGCAAACACATTTAAGATTCTTCTTTTTGAAGATTTTAGAAATGTCAAGAACTAGCTCCGAAATTGGACCAAAGGATATATCAAAAATAATTTAATCTTTGAACTAGAATCAAAGAAATGTTTTTTCTTTAAAAAAATTGACGTAGGTGGGTTGCCTATCATCCACAAGAGGACTTAGTTAAATTCCTCCTATATTTTGGTAAAACATTGGAACCTATTATCTAAATGTCATGACTTAACATTGGGCTCATAACTAAAGTTTGAACAAGGCAAATTGGACACAAGCCAAGAACAAATTAAGGGCCAAAAAAAAGTGGGGTTTAAACACATTAGGGAATGAAAAGGAAGCATTCCCAAGACTCTAGAAAATGAATTCTCACTTTGGGACTTGGGAATCTTGGAGTGTCTTCAAATTTTTGGACAAAAATGTGAGGCTAAATATTGTCCAAATCAAGGTTATTTATACCATTGGAAAATTCTTAAGGCCTAAATATTGAAAGTAAAATCACATTCTTCATTTGAATTTGTTAGCTAAATGTTATGGGCAAAAAAAAATCATTAAAACCTAAAAAATATGGATCAAATGACCTTTGATAGAAGCATTCAATGTGACATTAAAAATTTATTATTAAGGGCTACAATTTTGTAATTGGAAGGTCCTAAATTAAAGCTCATACAAAGAAACTATGAGCCCATAAAATCAAAACATTCATAGCTTGGGAATTTTGAAACTCCTATTTGGTAGTCCAAAGAAAAATATTCATCTCAATTTAGTCCCCACAAAGAGGTCCAAAGTACAATATAAAGAGAAAGGTGGTGGCATGCTCCCAAATCTAAGCCATGTGAATGTACTAAGTCTAAAACAAGTCCACAACTCAAAATTAATTCCATTTGCATTAACCATTTCCATTGTTTGTCTTGTGCAAATGACTTAATTGTGAGGTGCGCATGATTGTCACATCATCTTAGTCCAATCTTGGAGTTCTTACACACCTTTCTAACCCCCCAAGTGCATGAAATTAAGGAACACACCTCTTATTGCATTCCACTTCCTCCAAAAATCAGCAAGGTAATTACCTTTAATACCATTTGACAAGCCTAGTGGCATGTCATTAAATGAAAAAGTTCACCCCTCAAAAAACACAAGAGGTTTTTTCAATTTTAAAAAAAATTAAAACTAGGACCAAAAGCTTTTTTGAAATCCTAACATATAACAACAATGGTACAAACCATTTATTTCACTTATAATCACTTATTTTATTACTTATCCACCTATATATAAAACCTACTTCTTATTTGAAAGAGTTATCAAATTGGAACTAGATATTAATTTAATTGAAGTTTATTCAATATCCAATGAATGGTGTACTAATGGGTGCTAGTTCATTCTTTTTCCTAGAAATTCAAAAACTAGTAAAAAAAGATTCTCTTGATGTACTTGATGTGTAAGATAATACCCGTGACTACATGTTTTACCAAAATAAAGGCATGTGTGAAATGGAGCTATGTAAACCCAATTATGGTAAAACCCGTGGTTGAAAACTTTACCCTACATAAAAATCCACTTCCATTATCTTTTTCTTTTTTTTCTCATGAAGCTTATTAAGTTCATATGGAAAAAAAAAAAAAAAAAAAATGTTTTGAAAAATGGAAGGTTTGCCAAAATGGGCATTTAATTTTCAAAATGCCTCCAAATTGCAAAAGGGAATTATGTAAGGTAACATGTCCTCCACATACATTAAAAACATCATACTAGATTTTTATGACTAATTGTTAATCATGTGCTAGTATTTCCATGAGCAAACACTAAACAAGAGCAACAAATTAAATGTGACATTGAGTTCAACACTTTTGCAAAACAAATGCCCAGTATTTTATCAATTTTTTAATAATTATAGTTGATTATGACAAACATTTTAACTATCATTTGTATCCCATAGTTTTAAAATAAAAGTGCATGATGTGGTGGTTAATAATCAAATATATTTGTCTAAGGTGTTAGGTGTTAGGTCTTATAGGTTCTTTTTCATGGCAACCATTTTTTTACTTGGATGATATTTTCATATGAAAGCTTTAATAAAACTATTGAGGGTGTTTTTTATTCTTTCAAATTACACAAAATTATTTTCTATTTTGCATATAAACATCAATAGTTATGTTTTAATTTATAACTAAAGACAAGAAAAAGAAACCAAAAACATAAAGATGTTCATATTTACTAATGCACAAGTTATAAACCAAATCCGAAATGGTTCCAAAAATTAGATTAGAAAAAAAAACTCTCTAATCATTCCCAAATCCTCCTATTTATACCAAAACAATGTTATTTTAATTTAAACAATCACTAGCTAGTACAAAAGTAAAGTAATTCAAAATTAAACTAGAATGGCTATTCGCCACAAGTTGATCAATAGACCTATTCTATCAACAAACCCATTACCTTAATAGACCCACTACTGTAACAAACCCAATATCAATTGACTTAATAGATCAATTTTTATTACTTAATATAACTTAACAGTTTCTCAAATTGATAATGCTTCACAAATTACCTATTGGTAACAACTAGTTACTATTTATAACAAATGAAAATTTGGGTTAACATTACCCCCCTTTAAAAACCGAATTTCATCCTCAAAATTAGACATCGATCTACTTGTTTGACTCTTATAACCAATTCATCAATAGGTCCTACAACTAATCCAACAATAGATTAAATGATCAAGGGATCAAGTTCTAGTTTGATTTTTTAACAATTGTGCCCACCATAACTCTTACTAAGGTTGTAAAATCTTTTGATGCATGTTTAGAGTAGTTTCTATCATAGTAATTCTTGCACCTATTCTAATTTGAGGTATTACCAATGGTACAATCCTAGAAGTAACAAGTGTTTTCAAATCTCCTACTTAAATGCTTGTAATTATGGCGGGTGCATCAACAAATATTATTGGCAACACAAGCAAAGTACAAAATACAATAGTAAAATCATATTCTCTTCACATTTGTGCTAGAACCTCAGTAATAATAACAACTGGTTCATTTTAAATACCAACAAATGTTGGTGTAGGTTCCACATAAATAATTATTTGGGATATTCCAACACCTCCCTTAGTCTCAATTACTTTTGAACTTAACCAATCATACCTATATTTTGGAAATTATACTCTATAGTCAACCAATTTAGAAAGGTACACTTCTTCATTAACATGAGCAATTTCCAAGTTATCTTGAATTTGATCCTTTAAGATTTCTTACATAATTTGCCACCATTCCTTCCACTTTGGATTCATGTCTATTAATGCTTGGTTTTATACTTTGAGCAAGGCATTATCCAACAATAATTCTTCATATTCTCTCAACCAATTGTCCATATGCAAGGTCTAAGAAATCTTCTTGGGTGATATTTGTTGTCATAACCCTAACATTGAGTTCGCAACTAAATGTGAAATGCAAGGGTACATGAAGACAAGAAAGTGTGTTCGAATGTGAAAAACATTCGCACAAGTGGGGGAGAGTGTAAGAGATTAAACCCAATGACTCCCAAATGCACTCCCGCTTTGGGAATTACATTTGTGCTAGGAGAAAAACCCCATTTTTCAACTATGTTTTCAACTACTTTTCAATTGTCATTTATAGTTGAAAACATCATTTTTAACTGCAAAATGTTTTTTGCAACTCAAAAATGATTTTGTTAACTAATTTCCAAAATAGTCAACAATTGTCGCAACCGTAGCCTTAGGCTCACGACCAAGGCAAGGGCTTGCAAGGTTACGGGCCAAGAGAGGAAGCCTGAGAGTGAAAGAAAGTGTGAGGGAATGAACCCTCACATTCCCAAGGGAGCTTCCACCTTGGGAGTTGGACTCCCAATGGACTCCCAAATGTTTAAAGAATAATTGCAGGGGTCAAAATCTAATGGAATGAAGAGTTCTTATATCATTGGAAAGATATTGAAACGTAGATGTCTAAAATGGGCTCGCATGACCCATTTGGACATCAAAAACACAAGTTATGGCCAAAAGAAGGGCCAGGAGTCAAATTGACAATTTGACTTCCGACCATTAAAAGTACGGAATCAACTTGATTTCTTTGCGTGAAGGTGGCATGCAACATATCATTGGAAAGATCTCGACAAGGGCTATAACATTTCTTTAGACTTCATCTCAATAAGAGGTCTACACACAAAGTTATGGGGCCCCAAAGTTGCGGGAGTCCCAACTTTGGCAAGTTCAAGACTCCCATTTGGGAGTCCTGGGACAAAATGCTATTTGGATGTGGGCCTTGTGGAGAGGCACAAAGTATACTATAACGGGGAAGGTGGTGGATTCCCCCAAGTTTGGGCCATGGTGAATCTTGTGAGTCCAAGTCTGCCCATGGCTCGTCCTAGCACCAAAAGTGCTCCAACTATGCACTAACCACCTTGTGTTTGGTTTTGTGCAAGTTCGTGTGAATAGTTGATGCTTGTCATTCTTCTTAATCCCATCCCAGAGCTCCAACACGCCCCTCTACCCCCAAAGTGCTATGAGCCAAGGAGTGTGCCCTGATTCCTTACTCTTTTGTTGTTTTCAATATAGATTCACATTTGAGTCCATTAAAGAACTTGGGAACATGTCAACAATGTTGAATCAACCCTACAACATACATGTGTCAATTTGTGAGTTAATGTTGAAATGACAACATTTTAGTTGACGCGCCCCCAAGTTCTTGGTTAGACCCAAAAAAGGTCCAACTATGTTAAAGAGCGGAAGTAGTTGGAACTTGGTGCTGCTCCCAGCTTCCAGCACTAAAGGGGGGGTGAGAAGGGCGTGCTGAAAGCTCTAGGATTAGACTAGGAAGAGGGACAATTATTTAGTTACTCAGTCCTGCATCAACAACCAACCACAAGTTGGTTAGTTCACCTCCGGGAACATCCTTGGTGTTGGGACAAGCCACGGGCAACACAAACTCACTTGACTCACCACGGCCCGGACTCAGGGGAAGCCACCACCTTCCCCCATGTAGTATTCTTTGCATTGCTTTGCCGCACCCGCATCCAAATGGCTTTTATTCCCAGGATCCTAAGGAGGAGTCCCGAAACTATCCCGATTTGGACTCCCGGGACTTTGGAAGCTCATAACTCCCGACTCAGACCTCGGATTGGAGTGAGGTCTGAAGCGAACTTGTAGCTCTCCTCAAGAGCTTTCCAATGGTGTGTCGCACTCTACTTGCACACACCGGGATCAGGTCGATTCTTGACTTTTTGTGGTCGGTTTGACTCCCGGCCCTTCTTTCGACCATAACTTGTGTTGTAAATGTTTGAATGGCTCATGCGAGGCTATTTTCGACATCTACACTTCAAGGCCTTTCCAACGGTATAAAGAACACCTCAAGGCAAGGTGTTTTGACCTCTGCAATTGAGCTCTGAAATTGTGGGAGTCCTAGAGGACTCCAAGTTCCCACTTTTGGGAGTGTGAGTGTCATCCTCACACTTGCCTCAAAGTGGGGTTACGACATTAGTTGAAAATGACATATATTTTAGTTGATGCAACATTTCAATTGTAAAATGCTAACTAGACCTAGTTGATTCCATGTTGGCAAATCAATGGATGAGCTTCATCCACCTACGTGTCGTGTCATTTAAGGGTGTGGAATTGGAATTATGACTATCTTTCAACTATGTTACAACTAATGTAACATTAACATGTGTCATGTCATTGAAGAAGGGTGTGGAATTTTAGAATTTTGATTATTATTCAATTATATTATAGCCAATGGAACATTGACAAATGTCACATGGACATTCGTGGTTCACCATCAAACTAAATTATTTGATGGGTGCCATGTGTATGGTCTCAAAATTTTGAAATTATTGATTTATTGAAAATGTCAATATATGATATTGTGCCACATGGACATTTATGTTACACACTTGCATGACACATGGCATCTTGTTCTTTGTAGGTCATCCAACATATGTGAAATTGAAGTAAAGTAAAACGATCGAATACAAGGTAGTTGAAAGCAAGTTGAAAATATGTTGAAAATAAGTCTATATATATACATATATATATAAGTTAAAATGTAATTGAAATTACAAGTCTACACAAATTAAAGTCACAATTATAATATTATTAAAACTAGAATATGGGGATAATACACCTAATTGAAATTAACTAAAAAAAATCAAACCATAATAAAAAGCATAATCTACTTATACATTATCAACTAAGATACGAAACCTATTATAATCTGAAAATTATACAAGGAAAAATTGTTCCCATGTAGGAAATGGTTCCATCTACATCTTGAAAATGCGAATGTTATCAATCAAACACTTGTTGGAACAATGAAATGACTATCCTGTAAGGCGATTGTCCTCTATTTATACATTAATGGTGTGAGCTCTTTCTTGGCATTCTTAATTAGATTGTTGCTATCGCAACCCTAGCCTTGGGCTTGTGACCAAAGCAAGGGCTTGCAAGGGTGCAAGCCAAGAAGGAAGCCCAAGAGTCACATCTCATGCTCCTGGGAATGTGGGAGTGTGAGGGAATGAACCTCACACTCCCAATTGAGCTCCCACTTTGAAAGTTGGAGTCCCGATGGACTCCTAAATCTTCAGAAAATGATTGCAAGGGTCAAAACCTATTAGATTGAAAAGTTCCTTATATCATTGAAAATCTCTTAAAATTTAAATGTCTAAAATGGGCTCGCACGACCCATTTGAACACTTAAAACACAAATTATGGCCATAAGAAAGGCTGTGAGTCAAATTGATAATTTGACTACCAACAATTAAAAGTCAAAAATCGCCCCGATTTACTTAAATTCAGGTGGCATGAAACATACCATTGGAAAGCTCTTAACGAAGCCTACAATGTTGCTTTAGACCTCATCTCAATCGGAGCTCTACACACAAAGTTATGGGCCCCCAAAGTCACAAAAGTCCCAACTTTGGGAATTTCGAGACTCTCAATTGAGAATCCCGAAACAAAATGACATTTGGGTGCTAGTCCCATGACCAAGCATAGAGTATATTATAAGGGAGAAGGTGGTGGCTTCCGTAAAGTCCGGGCCATGGTGAGTCTTATGAGTCTGTGATTACCTGTGGCTCATCCGTGCACCAAAGTGCTCCAACTACGCACTAACCTGTTGTTTGGTTTGTGCAAGTTCGTATGAATAATTGAATTGCTTGTCAATCTTCCTAATCCCATCCCGGAACTCCAACACACCCTTCTACCCCTGAAATGTTGTGAGCCAAGGAACGCGCCCCAACTCCTTTTCCTTCCATTGTCTTCACCTTTGGATTCAGAGTTGAGTGCATCAAGGAGCTTGGGAGTGTGTTAGTTGCCTTGTTGGACCACGTGTTTTGAATTGTTCATGACTACACCTTGCATTTTTCAATTAAAAAAAAAGAAAGTTGTCAGAAATGAGAAAACTTAATAGGAATCTAAGTTATAATGCATCAAGAAAAAGATTTTGCATTAGTTGCACACTTTAAAAATCAATAAAAACATCATCATTTACTATTCAAGAATAAGGAAATTTGACAAAGAAAAAAACATTTTGAAATCTGGAAACTTATGATTAAATAACAAATTGAAATGGCACACATCATGAACTTACCTTATACATAATTGACAAACATAGTTGAAACCTAATTGAAATCTAGTTGAACCCAATCAAAATATAGAAGAAATTATATAGTTGAAACTTAATTGAAAGTAATTCATTAAAACAAACATAATCAAAACCTTACTTGCATTAATGGTTGAAAAGGTTCATAAGTTTAGCTTTCGTTGCCCAAGTGTTTGGTTTGGAACTAGAAAATAAGAAAAACCAATGAGTTGAAAAAAAAACTTTCATACTTACAAATCACGTTTCTTTTATTTTTTTATTTGGACCCCTCCTACTTTCAAAGCTCATAACATTTCCATTTCTTCTTAATTTCAAATGATTTAAAGCGTTAAAGGAATGCCACCTTAAGTTCTATAAATTATTTTTGAACCATATTAACAACATAACAACATAAAAGGAATTTTTTGGGTGTTCAAGAATTGGTTATGGTTTGTTGTTTTGAATTCTTAACCCCGCCTACTTTGGGGGGCCATAACTTTGTCATTTTCTAAACCGTTTTTGACAAATTTTAATGCCTCAAATGCACTAAGAAGAGGGGTTCAACATTTTTTTGAACTTCAAAAAAAAAAAACCCCTCCCCTTGGATTTGGATTACCCTAAACGCTTAAGTGTATTAAAACCATCCTAGTTACATTAATGAAAATTCAAAAAAAAACCTAGTTGAAAAAAATCCAACAAGAATTCAAAAAAAAACCCTAGTTAAAAAAGAATTTAACTAAAAATAACATGGTGGAGAAATAAAAGAATAAATATCTTGGTAAAGGGAAAATAAACAAAAAATAGGAAAATATTTTTTAAGCACTTACAATTGTAAGAAACATGTGTGGTGGTGGCTTCCAAACTACATAAGCTTGTCTTCTTATGTTATTCATGTTCATTTGCCTTGACACCATATGACTTTAATGTGTTTAAGAATTTTTTTTTAAAAGTGCAATGAAAAGAAAAGAAAAAAGCTCAAACATAATTTTTAAAAAACAATTTAATAATAACCCCAAAATGAAAAACTTGAAATTCCTCATATGTGAAAGGCATGATGCACTCAGTTGAAAAAAATCCATGAATTGATATTAAACTACATGATTTAAACTTCTAAACACAAGTTGGGCCTAAAGAAAAGCAAGAGAAAACAAAACAAACTATAAAAGAAGGGGAAAAATTCAAACTAGAACATAGAGAAAGCTCAAAGTGAATGACAATGTTATATAAGGGCAATCCCTTCATCCATGGATGGATGAAATATGTGGTTATAGTTGGGATGTCAACTAATTTTCAATTATGCAAGTTGACATCATTTCAAATAGTTTTCAACTATAATTCAAATTTTGAATTTCCCACCAACACATTGCCACCACTATTATATGTCATACATCCATTCATAATTAATTATGGCATTATATATATTATATGGCATTTAATGGCATAAATGGAATCATTTATAAACATTGTTACAAAATGTGGATGCGGTTCATTAATCCTCATTCCCTAAACCAATGAATTCACTCAAAATCTAGTGAAATCACTTGGCATACAAGGGCACCTTTTGTTGTAGTGAAATGAATGACATTTTATGATATAATTATAATTTTGTGGCATCTTATGACATTTTAATGAATATGTAAAATGCCATAAATTTATATACCAATTATTTTATACCATAAAATTGAACCCTTGCTAAATTAAAGTAGTTTACTTAGCCTAGTTAGTTATCCTAGACCTAGGTAGGTAGTAATAGGTTAAGTATAGGTAGGTTGTGAGTCGTGACACCTTGATTTAGCAAAAATCAAGTAGGTACCTATTTAAAAGTCTTGCCTAGTTACATAGTTACTTAATACCTATCTACTTATACCTAATTAATTTAAGTAACCTACTTACTTACATTTGACCTAACAAATCTACCTATTACTTACCTAAGGACCTCCTATTGCATCTAGGTAGACAATAAGTAGGTAGGTAGTCATAACTTACCTTGCCTTGCCACCCCATTTAAATCTAGCCTCACTAGTTATCCAACCTAGTTACTTAAGTATATTACATGCTTACATGCCTCATTAGCTACATTGGTAGGTTGTAGGTTAAACATATACACTTGTTGCAAATTATTTCTAGGTACATGTAGGTATGTAGGTAGTATTTTGTAGGTTAGGTAGGTACTTATTACATATATTACCAAGGTAGTTATAGGTAGGTGATAAATTGTAGGTTAAATAAATTTAAATTATAGCATAGGTGATTTAAAGTACGGTGTAAGTTAAGTTATGTAGGTCAATAGTCTATAGGTACCTAGGTAGATAGGTATGTAATATGTAAGTATAAATTACAATACTTTAATCATAAGACTCGGGCAACAAAGAGCCTCGAAGACATACAAAAATTTTAGTGCAGAGTACGCGGCCAAATATAAAGTACCAATCAGAGATGGCCAACTTGTCTACAAAAAAATCTCAAAAAAGCAACAAACGAGACTAAGCGCCTGAAAAGAATAAGTAGGTAACATGTACGTAGGGTGCAAGTAATGATAAATAGGTAGGTGGATAGGTAATATGTAAGTAGGGTATAGGTAATGATAATTAAATTTGAAATATAGTTGAAAATGCATGCAATATTTCATCCTTCTTTCATCCATTCAAAAACAAGGTCCACCAAAATAGTTAAGCAATTGACTTGACATGGCATAATGTCATGGCAAAGTGGAATTTTCAACTACTCCTTAACTAGGTTATATATATTTTTAAAAATATTTTGATGGTCAACACTGGTTAGTGGTTAATGTCATACACTTACCAAATTAGTCGACATGTCAATTCATTTGAAATGCCATGCCATCCACGTAGAATTTTTAAAAATAAATATCATTGTGTAGTCAAAACAAAGTTGAGGACGACATGTAGACGAAAACCAATTGATTAAAAAATGCCCTTTTTCTCTTAATGTTATGTAGGAATCCCAAATGTGTAAAGCGTTAGTTGAAAGGGCCAACAAGCACCAAATGGGGCCCCCAATATATCATTTGAAAGGTCTTGAAATGTAAATGTTTATAATGCCCTTGCATTGTTCATTTAGATATGAAATGCATGAGTTATGATATAAAAAAAACTAGGAGTCAAATTGGGGATTTGACTCTTGACCACAAATCCCTTTAGAGCAAGGGTCAAATCATCTTCAATTAAGGTATGCAACACACCATTGGAAAGATATTTTTGAAGGCTATAAGATATTTTCATTGCATATTCAAAATAGATAGCAAGAGACCCAATTTTTGGACTCCCACTTGATAGTCTGGGAGAAAAGTGCCATTTGCATGTAGCCCCCATGGAAAGTCACAAAGTATACTATAGGGAAGGGAGTGGTGCCTCTCCTCCCAAAGGTTGCGGGCCATGTAAAGTTTGTGCTTGAGGTTGTCTGGGTAAATGCACATTACACTCACCCAAAAATAAGAAATAAAAGTCCATCTTTATAATCCAAATCTAATGATTTTTAAAAAATAACATTTAATGATGTTGAAGTTCACATTTTTTTCCATTTCCAAATTCATACCACCATAATTTATTTATTTTTGTAAACGTCTAAAAATATGGACCTTGAAAAAATCAATTTAGATATCAAAATGGACTTTACAAATTTGGAATTTTCATTTTAAATCTTGAAAATTTTGAAAGATTTTTTCTTGCTTGATTTTTTCATCTTAAGTGTTATGGTACTTCAATGTGTGGTGGTAAAAAATTATAGGCTTAGTTTCCAATTCCCTAAAAGAAAAAAATCCATAATGATAATTTTTTTAGGGTAGTTTGAAGTGTGACATTAAATGTACCATCCTTTATAAAGTCCACCTTGAATTGAACACTTATCCTTTTGGTAATTGTTTTTGAATTTGAAATATTAGAATGTAAGTTTTGATTTTTCATCTCACTTTTTCCAAGTTCTTGAAATAAATTTGAATACAATGCAACAATACTTGACTCGTTCAAAAAAAAAAAAAAAAAAAA